>MDSV01006544.1_pt1 | contig 24252 bp, 22 predicted proteins | sample 810851 | NCBI WGS metagenome assembly MDSV01 (sample SAMN05326640, study PRJNA326480) | marine metagenome | isolation source: seawater | place: Atlantic Ocean: North East | collected 2012 | reverse complement strand
ATATCTGTATTCGTTATAAGTCCCAACAATGGTCAAAGACCAATTATTTTTCTTTAAAAATGTACCCATTTTAATTCTTCCGCCATAAGCAAATCTTCCTAGGTCTAGAAGTGTAACATATCTTCCGTTGTTGAGTTCCATAAATGGATCAATATCATTTGGAAGTACTGTGAGATTTATTTCATCATACTCTTCGCTGTAAAACTCCATTTTAGGTTTAAATTGGCTTTGAATAACCACTTTAATTAATCTTAAGTATGGATACATATTTTAGCTAGGATTAGAATCTGCTTTTAATAATACTAATTTTTGAAGGAAAGATTTATTTTCTTTCCAGCTTTTTACTTTATTAAATTGTATGAAACTCCCTGCACCATGAATGGTAAAATATTCTCCATTATATATACTTAAGTGATAATAAGGTATCGTCCATGCATAAGTATATATCCCTTGATTGATATGAAGAATAATTCCTTTCGGTCTTATTTCTATATTCCCGTATTGTAAACCACTAACCTTAAGTTTTAAATGATTCATATTTTCACTGAAGTGTTCTATCACCATTCTTCTAGAACCAATACCTCCAAGTTGCAATTTTTTAATTAGTGAATAAGCATCCCCCATTTCTTCGTTTATGAGTTTATCAGTTTCTTTGTCTTTATATGAAATATTGTATATCGCCATTAGTCGTTATAGGTTTTTTAGAAAGTTATCTGCGGTGATTAAATGTGTTTCTTTCTTGGAAATGTCCATTTTATCAAAACTGCTAATGAGCATTCTCATTCTAGGATTTTTAATAAAAAAAACTCTTTGTTTGTCCATAAAGTTCCAAAAAAGTCCATCCCAAATTTTACACCATTCGCCCTTTTTGTAATCACTCATTTTTAAGATATAGTTGCTACTGCTAATGTAGGGTTTAGTAGACATTAAACCTCCATCGGCAAACTGACTCATTCCATAAACATTTGGAACCATTACCCAATCGTAAGCGTCAATGAAAAGCTCCATAAACCAACGATAAACTTCATCTGGATCAAATTCACACAGTAACATGAAATTTCCTATTATCATTAACCTTTCAATATGATTTGCGTAAGCGGAAGAATTTATTTTTTTAATCGTATCATCAACCGGTTCTATCCCAGTAGTCCCATCATAAAATGAGGAAGGAATTTTTCTCTTAAATCCCCAAAAGTTTTTAGTTCTTTCTTCCACCCCTTTACATAAATACACTCCTCTTATAAATTCTCTCCATCCAATAATTTGTCTTATAAATCCTTCACAAGAGTTTAATCTAATATTGTTTTTTTGATAATATTCTAATGTTTTGTGGACAATGTAATCTGGAGAAATTAACCCTGAATTAATAATTGGAGATAAAATGCTGTGATTAATGATTGATTTTTCTTTGAGCAGAGCATCTTCATAAGGTCCAAACTCGTCAAACCTATTTTTTAAGAACTGTTGATACCAACTTTTAGCAGAATCAAAATCGGTGGGATAAATAAAATCTTCGTTGAGTTGACCGTTATTGGTTTTAAAATACTTATTGACGTACGATACGGCTGCTTCGTGATTTTTAGTAGTATTTGAAAATGTTATTGCAGGAGTTGATTTATTTTTAGGATATTTTTCTCTATTCATATCGTCATACGTCCATTTCCCTCCCTCAGGTTCTTGGTCGTTATTTATAAGAACATTAAGCCGTAATCGTTCTGATTTATAAAATGAAGTTTGGAATAATTTTTTTTTATCCTTTCGAAAAAATTCAGTTAAATCCTCTCTTTTATTGATAAACGCAGGATTATTGTAAAATTGAATTTTCAAACCGTTTTTATGACTGCTTTCTGTTAGTCTTCTTTCCAAATAGTTATCTTCAGGATTCAAACACTTGATAATTTGAACATTTTGGGAATTAATTGTTGAAATAAATTCCCTTATATCTGAGTTTTTTTCATAAGAATTAATATAAAAAACGTTTAAGGATTGGCTCTTTAAAAAATCATAGTAATTTTTCATTGAACATCTATGAAAGTATATTTTTTGTTTGTGGAAATTATAGTGTCTAAAAAAAAGAAATTCTTCAATTATATAATGATCGTATTCAGGATTTAATAATTCTGAATTTTCAAATAATTGATTGGGAAATATTAAGTTTATAATCTTCATTAATAATAAATTTCAAATGCAATTCCTTTCTCGTCAGTTAAGGGCGTTTGAGTAATTTTTCTCTGTCCATTTTTAGTCCAATTTTGTGCTGAAATAGCAAGCGAGATGGCATCTACAATATCGTCTTTTTTTAAATTTTCTCTTTTATACAAATCATAATATTTTTGAACAACTGTTTCAGAATTTTCAATGTATTTATTTAGTATAATTAATCGCTCTTTTAACCCTTGATTAGTTTTCTTGTTATTTTTTAGTGGGATTTGATTATTTAGATAAGTAAAACAAAGTTCTGGATGAGATTCGTGAATATTGAATTGACTATTTTTAATTAAAAATTGGTCTACTTCTTTAATTTTACTGCTAATATTCCAAGACTGAATTGATATACTTTTATTGGTTTCAGAAATATTAATTTTTTTAGCTAAAGGGTAATCAGTTGCTAAAATAGCATTTCTACAAGCGGCTGAAAATACACTTCCTTTTTTCCCTTTAGGTAACATTTCTCGTAGCTTTTGATCAATTTTTCTGGGTTTGTTTTTTGATGACAGTCCAATTGGAATATCTATTAAAATAAGATTATTAGGATTTATTGATTTTAATGCTCTATTAATATTTGGTTCAATATCAATTTTTACATGCTTATCTTCTATACTACAGATGCACCAATTTTTTAAACTTCCATCTATACCAAAATACACTTTGTCTAACTTTTTGCAAGCAACATTAAACAAAATGATTAGTATTACATATATTTGTTTAATTATTTATGAAATTTGTGTGGTATATATTAAGTTTTTTATTTTTCATTTTTGTTCTTTGGCAAGTATATGGGGCTTTATCTAACAAAAAGTACGAAAATATGGAAACCATTTTTTTGGGATCTCTTAACAATATAAAATTTCAAATACATAAAGAATATACCAAAGCCTCAGTCGCTATTAATGGCAAATCGATCAGTAACGCAAATGGAAAATTTTCTACTCTTGCTAATTATATTTTTGGAGGTAATACTGAAAGTTCTTCAATATCTATGACTGCTCCCGTTTTATATGATTTTAACAATAACTCCACTTTTTCATTTGTAATGCCTTCTCATTACAAGCAAAATAATCTTCCCTCACCAAATACAGGAGAAATTTTTTTTAAAACAGAATATAAACAGTGTATCGCATCGATTCAATTTGGTGGTTTTGCAAATGACAAAATTTGCCAAATAAAATATAATGAACTAAAAGAAATATTAGTCTCTTTGAAAATTTCATTTAACGAAAATTTTACTCTAGCTGTATATAATTCTCCTTATCAATTAATCAATCGAAAAAATGAAATATGGATCGAAGTAAAGAAAGAAGAAGTCATTAAAAATTTAAATAATTAATATTTCAAGAATTTTATAGCTAATTAAATTAAAGAGACTCTAATTTATTATAGAAAATTAATTTTTTTTTAAAATCTGAGGGTGCTTTTTAATCATATTAAAACGATTCATCCTTTGTAAAAGAAATGGATAAAGATTCAGTAATATATTAAAAATAGTCAACCAAATGAAATGTTCCAAAAGGCCATACTTTAAATATAATAGCTGAATTAAAAGTGGAAATATACCAGAAATAATATGTGAAGTTTCAGATTGTTTGGTTTCTTCTATGAAGGTTAATAGGTACTCTTTTGGTCTACCTTTTAAGTAAACCCGACTATTCAAGTGTCTAAAAAAAGAATTGATTAAAATTAGCCTAAAAATATATACACCTAAAAATTTAAAATACTTCTCAGTCTCATATTTTTTCTTTTCATAAAATTTTGATGGCATTCTTACATATTTAAATGCTTGAAAAAATAAAAAGCCTACCAACATTAAATTCCATGTTTGTGAAAAGTTAATTAGAGCTATAGTAGCACTATTATTGACCTCTAAACTATATTTAAATAATTGAAATGAAATAGTGAAAATTATACTGTAAAAAAACAGAAGTAATATGATTTTTTGTATATAAGTAAAACGATATAACAAATTTTATTTTTTCATTCTTTCATAGAAATTCTCTCGAATATTCATCCAAAAAAGATTGTAGTCTAAAAAGTGGAAATTGTCTTTGAATAATTTGTTGTAAAGACCCCATAGAGGGAAGTCTTGTAATTCTACTAAAAGCAATCCGTCATCTGCTTTTGCACTAAGAATCTTAGGATATAATATTTTACTTTTTCGCAATAAAAATTTAAAGCTACTCACTAAAATACCTTTATGCATATTATAAAGACTTGCATGTCCATTATTTCTAAAGGTTATCGGATTAGAAACTGGTATATTTTGATTTTTAAATGAAGAAATAGAATTGTCAGAAGGAAAAGAATTCCAAGTCAAATAACAATTTAAATCATAGGGGTTCTCACAAACAGAAAAATTAGATTGAGAAAAATTTCTTATAGAAAGATCTCCAATTAAATAAGCTAATTCAATTTTCCGAAAAATAGAATCATTTTCAAATAAATAATCAGTATATAATTTCTGTAATAAATGGGTTCCTTGACTATGTCCAGCTAAGACAATTCTGTTTCCTTTATTATAGTATTTAAGATAATATTTAAATGCTTTTTCAATATCTTCATAAGCAATATCAAAAGCTTTAATACCATTTATATTGTCTTTATAACCATGAATATGCATTTGTCTATATATAGGGGAGTAAATATGGGCCATTCCACTAAAGACATTTGCTTGATTTTTAAAAACTAAATTAGAAATTTTTCTATTTAATTTTTTATTCTCTATAGGAGTATTCCATTCTAATCCGTCAAAATAAATGGTTGGATAAACAAAAAATACATCTATAGAATCCAAACATAAAGTGTCGTTTAAAATATTTGCTGGTAGTACATCTGATGGGTCATATTTATCAGGATGAGCCATCCAATGATTTATATTACTATAATCAGGATCTGCTTTAGGAATTTCTTCCTCGAAAGTATGCAAAGGGACTCTAGCAGAGCAAGAAAATATTGTAATCAATAAAACTATGTAATGAAGTAATTTTTTCACCTTTGCGAAGTTATTATTTTTATACATTAACAAACCAAATAAATTTTCAATATTTATGACTATTGGCGTAAACGCAAGACATTTAATTAAAGGAAGGTTAGAAGGGATAGGCTGGTATAGTTATGAAATTCTTAAAAGATTAGTAAAGTTACTGCCAAACCAAAAATTTATCTTCTTTTACGATAGAAAAACACCCTTCTTAATTTTAGGACAAAATATAACTAATGTAGTATTATTCCCACCTGCCAGACACCCTATGTTATTTAAGTTATGGTTTAATTATATTCTTCCAAAAGCATTTAAAAAGTATGGTGTAAATTTATTTTTTTCACCAGATGGTTTTGTCTCATTAAAATCAACAATCAATCAAATAGGGGTCATACACGACTTAAATTTTGAACATTATCCCGAAGATTTACCTCTAAACGTACTTAATTATTATAAAACTTACATGCCTTTATTTGCTGAAAAAGCCAAAGAAATTATAACGGTATCTAATTTTTCAAAAGAAGATATTATTAATAAATATAATATTGATTCCAAAAAAATAAAAGTTATTTATAATGGTGGAAATAATGTTTTTAAACCGCTTTCGAAAAATGACAGACATCAATTTATAGTAGAACATAAACAGAAACCGTACTTCATTTACGTAGGATCTTTGCATAAAAGAAAAAATATCGAAAGAATGCTAAAAGCATTTCAACTATTTAATAATACCAATCAAATGGAATTTATTATTGTTGGCAGAGACATGTGGAAAGGCCAATTAAACTTAGAAGGTCTTTTAAAAAACGTGAAATTTCTAGGAAGAAAATCTGGTAAAGAATTGGCTCATTGGCTTGCTGCTAGTTCAGCTCTCGTTTACATATCTTATTTTGAAGGTTTTGGATTACCAGTACTAGAAGGAATGATGGCTGGAGTTCCAGTTATTTCGTCAAATACCACTAGTTTACCAGAAGTAGGAGGTAATTCTGTTATATATGTAGATCCATTTAATATTGAAAGTATTCATCAAGGGATGAAAGAAGCAATTTCTAATGAATTAAAATACAAAGCGTTAGGCATTCAGCAGGCTCAAAAATTTTCTTGGGATCGCTCTGCTTCAACTTTATGCAGTATTATAAAAAAATATGATTAGTTAAGATAAAAGTTTTGGTCGACCATTTTTTCTTGAGTTAATAAGATCATCATAAACTTAAATTTATTTACTAAAAATTCATTCTTCTTACTTTCTTGAAGACCAATAAATTTAATTTTTTCATCATCTGTAAGATTTACTAAATTGGTTAAGTGATTTAAAGAAATAAGTTCTTCGCTTTTGGTTTCATTAGAATCATCTAATAAGTGTTTCAAATAATTAGTTGCATGTTTTAAAAGTTCTTCAGTTGGTTCGAAGGTTCTTCTTTCAATTTTAGATAAAGTTCCTAAAGGATATAATTTGTCTTTATTTTTGTTTTGAAATTGATGAATTTTAAAGTTAGATTGACATTCGATGAGAACATCCAATTCCCCACTTTCATATTTTTTCAAAATTTGAATAACTTTAACTAAGGAACCTAATTCGCTTAGAGTAGTTTTCCCTTGATATGGAATTCCAAAGCACTTATTATACTCTAAACATTCAGTTACAAGCTGTAAATACCTTGGTTCAAAAATATGAAGGGTAGTTTGTTCACCAGGAAACAAAAATATTCTTAGTGGAAACATCCCGTAATTTAGGTTTTGGTTAATCATTCACTTGATTTTTATGTAAATTTCAATTTATTAATTAAAGAATGTAAGAGTGAAATTTTATTCTATCCACATTGAATTATGAATTACTTAATTAAAAATAGAATATTTAAACTTGTATTTTATAACCAAAATGATTATCAAACAATATCAAATTTGTTTAATATTTAATTAAATTTGGAAAAAAAAAGTCGTGAAATCAAATCAATTTATTTTTGTATCTATTTTAATAATAGCTACAGCTTTTTCAAATATTATCTTTGCTGACATTCCAAATTTTTCACCCATCGCATCTGTGGCATTATTTTCAGGGTTCTATTTTTCTAACAAAAAAATAGCGTTAATTATTCCTGTGGCATGTATGTTTATATCAGATTATTTTATCGGTTTTCATTCTTATATGTGGGCTGTTTACCTTTCATTTGTTTTGATTGCAATTTTGGGAGTTTACATGAAAAAAGCACAACCTAAAAACATTTTTTTAAATACCCTTTTGTCTTCAATTTTGTTTTTTTTAATTACCAATTCAGCAGTTTGGATAAGTGGAAGTTATTATACTAAAGATTTATCAGGGTTGGCATTGTGCCTCACTATGGGGATTCCATTTTTCAAATATACCTTATTAAGCTCTGCAGTATTTTCAACAATTCTTTTTGGTGGGTTAGAGATTGTTAACAAGATGTCATCAAAGTTTTTTTCAATTACTAAAGAAAGCTAATTTTAGCTGACATCATAATGTTTAAATATATTTTAGTAAGTACTAGTCATAGTATTTGATTGTTATACTTTTGATTGTATGATCAAAAGATTTGCTTTCTTTTTTTTAATTGTTCTTTTACTTTCATCATTAGTTTTTAGTATTTTTCAAAAGTTAGGAGATCAAAGAAAGGTATATCAGCAACCCTATAGTTATTTCCCCTCAAATTCTCTCCTTTTCATGGAGATAGAAGAGTTTTCTAAGACGGTAAATAATTTTTTTGAAACCAATATGATTTGGTTAAATTTTGAAGAAATTTCCAAAAAAAATCATAAAAATAAAATGATAGAAGATGTAAAAAGTATTATTTCTGATTCATCTTTCAATGAAATTTTTGATCAAGGAACTACTAATATTGCTTTTTATAAAAACTCCAAAAGTATATCGTGGATTATTGCTAAAAATATTTACGCCAACGATCTAGAAAATAATTTAAATGTGGATAGTAGTTTTTTAAATGACTGCTATTTTAAAATAATGTATCCTTTTCTAGTGGTCTCTAATTCCCAAATTTTAGTCAATTCATTTGTCAATAATTTCAATGATAGCGGCGAGGATATTATTTATAATGAAATTGAGAAGAAGATGAGATATTCTAGTAAAATGTCTAAGATATCCTGCCTTCTAAATGTAGATTTATCTAATGAATTATTAGATTCTATATTTATAAATAAAAAATTAAGTAGCATTGTTAAAATTCCTAATAATAAAAAATGGTTTCAATTCGATATAGATTATGTACCAAAGACAATAAAAATTGTAGCAATATCAAATTATGATTCTTTACTTACATTAAATGAACCTATTTTTTATTCCTTTAACGATTGGATCCCCAATGACATTGAATTTATAGAAAAGAAAGTATTAGAAATTAAAAAAGATTCTAATTCTCAGACTCCATTTATAAAATGCTTGAATTTAAAATTTAAAGATGAAATACTAGAAAGAGAAAACGATCTAATTGTTTTAGAAAGTCCATTGAATAATTTAGCTAAATTATTTTTTGATGATTCTAATTCTGAGAGTTACTCAGCTTCGTTCAGCTCTACTCTAGATACTTCTAAATTAAAAGTTGTTTTTCCAAATTTTAATTTTAATGATAAACAAGGATTTATAAAGGACCATTTTCTAATTATTGCCACAGAAGATGGCAAAAAAGAGTTAGAAATTAATATATCACAGAGAAATGACTCTAAATTTAATAATTCGATTTTCGTTAAAGAAGAAAATGAAGAATTTAATCAATCTCATTCCCAATTTTCTTATCTATCACAGTCAGAAATAATTAAAAGTTTTAATTCACCAAGAACAAGATTAGATAGTATAATTTTTAATTTAATAAAATCTATTGGCGGTATAAGTTGGACAGTAAATAATTACGATCAAAGGGAGCTTCATGGAATAAATATTAAGAAGTTTTATCCAAAAAAAGTAGATAAAAAAATTCTTTGGAAAACCACCATCCCAAAACTAATTTGGGGACCATACGCGCTAAATAATCATCGAACAAATACTAAAGATATTATCGTTCAAGACGTAGATAATATTATTTATTTAATTAGTGCAGGAGGAAAAATAAAATGGTCTATGAAGTTAGAAAGTAAAATAATGGGAGACATTAAACAAGTCGATGCATATAAAAATAATAAGTTTCAAATGGTATTTAATACCGACTCTAAACTTCATATAATTGACATTCTTGGAAATGAAATTGATGGATTTCCAATAAGATTTAATTATTTGGCAACAAACTCTGTTTCTGTATTAGATTATGACAAAAATAAAGATTACAGATTTTTAATTGCTGGGAATGATTTTAAGATACATAATTATAATGTGTTGGGAAAAGGAGTCTCAGGGTGGATTTATCCAATGGCTAATGCACATATAATTAGACCTTTATCACATTTCGCAATTAATGGCTTAGATTACATAATGGCTGTTCAGGATAATGGAATAATTAAATTGTATAACCGAAGAGGGGGAGAAAGATATAATGTGAATCAAAGAATTGCACTCAAAAAAGATGCACAATTTCAAATTGTAAAATCTTATAGTATTGATTCTACAGCATTAATCTTTGAAGATACTTCAAACAGTATTTCCAAAATTATTTTTAGCAAAGGCGTTCAGAGTGTATTCAATGATTTTAATGACTCTTTAAAGTTAAATAATCGTTGGGAAATTTATTCAAATTCAAAATTTAATAGAACTAATTTTGCTTTAAAGGGGGATAAAAAGTTAAAAATTAAAGACCAAAACAATGAGTTTTTTGAATTTGATTTTAATTACCAATTTCAGGTAAATAGTAATAATAAATTAGGAACCTATTTGATGGTTTTAAATGAGAATACCAATGAAATTCAGCTCATAGATAGCAAATATAATATTAATCCCAGTCTATTTAGAGCTACAAAAATGACGTGTATTGACGACATTAATGCGGATAATTCCAATGAATTAGTGACTATAATCAATAATAATGTTATAGTTTGTTATCAAATCCCGTCTTTAAATTAATCAAAATACATTCATTTAATATACTGGGTTATATTTGAATGAATTTTTGATTATGGATTTTCAAAATGATTTCCCGATTTTAAAGACAAAAGTAAATGGTCATCCATTAATTTATTTTGATAATGCTGCCACTTCTCAAAAGCCAAAAGTAGTCATTGATAAAGTCAACGATTATTACCAAAATCACAATTCTAATGTTCATAGAGGAGTCCATGAATTAAGTCAAATTGCTACCAATATATACGAAGAATCTAGAGTTAAAATTCAACATTTTATTGGTGCTGAAAATTTAGAGGAAATCGTATTTACGAAAGGAACTACTGATGGAATTAATATTGTTGCTTCAGCTTGGGCAGAAAACCAACTTCAAGAAAATGATGAAATTATTATTTCTGCTATGGAGCACCATAGTAATATTGTTCCATGGCAAATTTTATGTGAAAAAACAGGTGCTAAACTCATTATTAGTCCAATTAGTAATAAAGGAGAATTAATTTTAGAGGATTTCAAAAAGCTTTTATCACCTAAAACTAAATTAATTGCTATTTCTCATGTTTCCAATACACTTGGAACTATTAATCCCATTGAAGAAGTCATAAAAATTTCTAAACAATATAATTGTAAAATTTTAATTGATGCAGCTCAATCAGTTCCTCATTTTGGAATAAATGTATCCAAACTTAATTGCGATTTCTTAGTTTTTAGTGGGCATAAAATTTTCGCTCCAACTGGTACAGGTATTTTGTACGTAAAAAAAGATAGATATACAGAAATGAAGCCTTATCAAGGTGGCGGCGATATGATTAAAGAGGTGTCATTTGAAAAAACTACTTTTAATTCTCCTCCTCACAAATTTGAAGCAGGAACTCCAAATATTGCTGGGATTATAGGCTTGGGAGCAGCTATTGATTATGTGAACTCTATAGGAATAGATCAAGTTTATCAAATTGAAGAAGAGCTATTAAAATATGCTACTGAAAAAATTTTATCAATTAAAGACATTAAAATCTATGGTAATGCAGAAAAAAAAGCAAGTGTTATTTCCTTTAATTTGAAAAATTCTCATCCTTTTGATGTAGGAACTCTTTTAGATCAGATGGGTATTGCTATAAGAACGGGGCATCATTGTACCCAACCGCTTATGGATTTTTATAATATCCCTGGTACTGCTAGAGTTAGTTTTGCCTTCTATAATACAAAATCAGAAATTGATCTTTTTATTGAAGCATTAAAAAAAGTAGCTAAAATGCTCCATTAACTATTTACAATAAATTTGCAGCTTAGAACTGCAGTATCGTCCATTAAATCCTGACTTCCCTTAAACTCTTCTAATTTGGAAAATATTATTTGATCTAGCTCATTCATTTTTTTTCCAAAATTATTTTTTACCACTTTTATTAAATTATCAGTTTCAAATGCCACTCCATTAGAATTTTCAAGTTCCACCAAGCCATCAGTATAGCATACCAAAATTGTATCTTCTTTTAATTTTATTTTGCTTATTTCTATTTTAGGTATTTCCTCTAACATACCTAATCCAATAGATCCCTTATTTAAGAAAATTGTATTAGTCGAGTTCACTAATATAGGATAGTTATGTCCCGCATTTACATACTGAAGAGTGTGAGTAGTTTTATTATAATGGCCAGCAAAAAAAGTAATAAACTTCTCTCCTTTAGCAGCGTTATTTACATCCTCATTCAAATCATTAATAAGGTCTTTAAGGCTTATGTTTTTATAGTTATATTTTATATTTGCTCGTAATTTGGCTTGAAAATTACTCATCAAAAGTGCAGCAGATGTACCTTTACCCGACACATCAGCAATACAAAAAAAATATTCATTATCGTTCAGAGCTAAAAAATCATAATAATCTCCACCAACAAGGTGTTTAGATTCATATCTTGCGGCTACATCTATGTTTTGATCATTTGGCAGATCTTTTGGAAAAAGTAATTTTTGCATTTCTGCAGCCATTTCCATTTCTTTTTTATTAAGTTCTTGCTCAATTAATTCCACTGAAAATCTCTTATTTTCAATGGCCACCACAATAATACTTGCTAGAGTTTGAATAAAAGGCATGTGTTTTATTCCCGGACTAATAGATACTAATTCATCTTCTAAATCACCAATTAATAGAAAGGCTAATGCTGTTTTTTTATGAAATATTGGAATCACAATATCAAAAGAATTTATAGTGTCAATTGAAGAAGACTCAATTACGGTGATATCTTTAATATGAGTCAAATCCTTGAAAACGTTAATTTTTTTATTTAATCCCCGAGAACCAAAGTGAAGTATACAATTCCACTCTTTACTATCAAATGCGTATAGAATTAATTTACTAATTCCCAATTGCTCTCTTAATATATATTCAAAAATTTTTAAAATATTATCAATGGAAAGGTTATTATTTATAGCCTTAGTTATTTCTAATAAAGAATTTAACTTAAACTCATTTAATTCTAGTTTTTCATAATATTTTTTAGGGAACTCTTTTTCCATTTAAAAGACTTTCATAAAGTTTTATATTTAAAACTAAATTCTATGGTTAATTTACCAAACTTAAATTCTTCTTAATACAATTTACATGGTATTTATTAAGGTCAAATTGTGAGAAGTGGATAAAAGTAGTTACATTTGCCAGCCTTAAATAAGTAAACTTTAAAATTTTTTAAAAAATGTATGCGATTGTAGATATAGCTGGCCAACAGTTTAAAGTCGAAAAAGACCAAAAATATTTTGTTCACCAACTAGATGCCAAGCCAGGTTCTAAAATCACCTTCGAGAATGTTCTTTTACTTGACGATAAAGGGAAAGTAACTGTTGGAGCACCTTCAATTAATGGAATACAAGTTACAGCTAAAATTGAACAGCATCTTCTAGGAGATAAAGTCATCGTATTTAAAAAGAAAAGAAGAAAAGGATACGCAGTTAAAAATGGACATAGACAAAGACTTACTGAAATAACAGTCCAAGAAATTGGTAAAAAGTCAGCTTCTAAAAAAACCACTCCAAAAAGTGAGGATAAGAAAGTAGAAGCTAAAAAAGCTAGTCCCAAAAAATCAGCAGTTAAAAAGGCATCCACAAAGGCAACAAAAGTTGCCCCAAAAGGAAAAAAAGAGAGTTAATTTTTTAAAAAACTTAATTATGGCACATAAAAAGGGAGCAGGAAGCTCCAATAATGGAAGAGAGTCAGAGTCAAAAAGATTAGGAGTCAAAATATTTGGTGGACAGTTAGCTATTGCAGGAAATATTATAGTAAGACAGAGAGGAACTAAACATAATCCAGGTGTTAATGTAGGAATTGGTAAAGATCATACACTTTTCGCCCTAACCGACGGAATAGTTGAATTTAGAAAAAAGGCCAAAAATAAATCCTTTGTTTCAGTCACACCATTAGAAAAATAGGATCAATCTTATACACATAAAATCAAAGCGCATTTAGCGCTTTTTTTAATTCTATATCATACTAATTTCATTTTTGATATTTTTACATTAAAATAACCAAGAAAGAATGCTGCCAATTCAAAAAATTAGAAGCGAAAAGGATTTAATCATTGAAAAGATTTTAAAAATTAGAAAACAAGATGTTTCAAAAGAAATTAATGAAATTTTTAATCTTGATTTAAAAAAAAGAGACACTCAAAGTCAGTTAGACAACTTATCTTCAAAAATGAACACCTTGTCTTCTGAAATAGGTAAATTATATAAAAATGGAGCTATTGAAAAAGCTGCTAATTTAAAAACTGAAACCTCAGAACTTAAAGAAAAAATAAAAGACCTTAAATCAACTTTTAGTAACCTTGATCAAGAAGTTAAAGAATTATTATATAAAATTCCCAATACACCACATGATACTGTTCCTGCTGGTAAATCAGAAGCTGATAACGAAATTATATTTACCAATAAAATAAGTGATTTTTCCAAAAACACCTTTTTACCTCATTGGGAGTTAGCCAGTAAATATAATTTGATTGATTTTGAATTAGGGGTAAAGATTACTGGTGCTGGATTCCCTGTTTATAAGGGCAAAGGAGCTATTTTACAAAGAGCATTAATTCAGTTTTTTTTAAACCAAGCGAATCAACAAGGGTTTCAAGAACTTCTTGTACCGCATTTAGTAAATGAAGACTCAGGGTTTGGTACTGGTCAATTACCAGATAAGGAAGGTCAAATGTATCATATTTTAAATGATGATTTATATTTAATTCCCACCGCTGAAGTTCCAATAACAAATATTTATAGAAATGAAATTTTAGATGAAGACCAACTTCCTATAAAACATGTTGGCTATACACCATGTTTTAGAAGAGAAGCCGGCTCTTATGGTAAAGAAGTAAGAGGATTAAATAGACTTCATCAATTTGACAAAGTTGAAATTGTGCAAATAACGAAACCTTCGGAAAGTTATCAAACTTTGGAGCTAATGGCAAACTATGTGGAAACCCTCATAAAAAAATTGAAATTACCTTACAGAAAATTAAAATTATGTGGTGGCGATCTTGGTTTTACCTCAGCCCTAACATATGATTTTGAAACTTATTCTGTTGGTCAAGATAAATGGTTGGAAGTAAGTTCAGTATCTAATTTTGAGACCTATCAATCAAATAGGATTAAATTAAGATATAGAAATAAAAATAAAGAAATTCAATTAGCTCATACACTTAATGGAAGTGCTTTAGCATTGCCAAGAATAATGGCGTCAATATTAGAAATAAACCAATTTGAAAAGGGCATACATATCCCTGAAATTTTACAGCCATATACAGGATTCAATAAAATTTAAACTGCTGATGAATAAATTTTTATATGTTCTAATTTTTCTATTTACATGCAGTTGTAGTAATAATCAAAAGGAAAGGATAGATATATTAGAATCTAAACTATCTAATTTAGAAAAAAGCTTTTCTGAAGTAAATTCTAGTAAAGTCACTAAAGCCTACAATGGCTATAAGGAAAATATTGAATTGGTTAAGTCCTGTGTAGATACTCTAGAAAAATCTTTTTCAATAAGAATGAATAATTATAAGGGATTAAAAAAAACATGTCCTCAATTTTTAGCTACATTCAGTATAGCTAAAAAAAACTTACAAAATCAAATTATTCAAATACAGAATTTAAATCTTGACTTGAAAAACAAGCTAATTCCCGTTGATTCTATAAATATATATTTAGAGTTAGAAGAAGAGAATATTCAGAAAATTTCTGATGATGTATTAGAATTGTTAGAAATCTATGAATTTATAAGTTCTGTTAGTGATAGTTTGTATGAACCTATTAAATTATATGCTGAAAAATATTGTTCTAAAAAAGCCCTATAATCTCTTTTTCTTTTTATCATTTTTGACTTTTAATTTTTCATTTGGTCAAATAACAGAAATTGACTTACAATTAGCGCAAAAATATTTCATCGATCAAGACTATGAAAAGGCCCATCTTTATTATGAAAAAATTGCTAAAGAGCCCCAATATTTATCCAAAATTTACAAAAACTATAAATCTACTTTATTAGAAATAGGAAGATTTAAAGAGGCTGAAAAGCTATGTAAAAATCAAATTAAATCTTTCCCAAATAAATTAAGTCTTTTAGTAGATCTAGCTGTTCTTTTTGAATTCAACCAAAAGCAAGATAAAAAAGAGCAAATTTTTGATAAAGCAATAAATCAAATTCAGGAAAACTCTTCTTATCAATCTGTTTCTGAATTAGGAGTAGCATTTGAGAGAGTAGGAGAAACGCAAAAAGCATTACAAGCTTATTTGAAATATGAGTCGGTCAGTTCTAGAAATTTACTCGCTTTTCATTCTAAAATTGCACTAATTTATAATAGACAAGGAAACACTTCAAAAATGATTGATACTTTTTTTGAGATGTTACTTGTGAATGATAGATTCATTAACTCAGTTCAAAACGGATTGGTCAACAGTATTGACTTTGAATCACAAATAAAAGAAAAGGAAATATTAAGAAAATCAATAATCCAAAAAATCCAAAAAAATCCAAAAAAATTGATTTTTGTAGAACTATTGGCTTGGTTTTATATGCTTAACAATGATTATGAAAATGCTTTCATTCAAATTAAATCACTAGATAAAAAGTTAAATAAAAATGGAGACGAAATTTTAGAGCTTGGAAAAACAGCGTTAAATAATGAGAGTTTTAATATCGCTCTAACATCTTTTAATTATATAATTGAAGAGAGTTCGTCTATTGAAAATATTTTAGAAGCAAAAAATTTAAGACTATTAACATTAAAAACTAAATTATTAAGTGGATCTGCAATTGAATTAGCTGAGTTAGAAGAATTAAAATCAAGTTATTTATTAACATTGAATCAATTAAATACAACTAAAAATATCTATAATAATATTTTAAGAAAATACGACTTATTAGTGGATCTCTCTGAAATCGAAGCTTATTTTTTAAAAGATATAAAATCTGCTAAAGAGCATTTAAATCAGGCAATGTCATTACCCAGTTTGAAAGCAAGACTAAAAGCAAATGCAAAATTAAAATTAGCAGATATTCTTGTTTATGAAGACAATATTTGGGAAGCCTCTTTAATGTATAAACAAATTGAAAAAGAATTTAAAAGTGACGCTATAGGCCACCAAGCAAAGTTTAAAAACGCTCAAGTGTATTATTTCTCAGGAGAATATGACTGGTGTCAAGCTCAGTTAGATGTTCTTAAAGCTTCCACATCAAAATTAATTGCTAATGATGCTTTAGAACTTTCTGTATTAATTACAGACAACTATAATATGGACACGTCAGAAACACCCATGAAGCTGTTTTCATATGCTGATATGCTTTCAATACAACAACAATACGATGCAGCTTCAAAGCTTTATGATTCGATTTTAAATAACTTCCAAAACCATTCATTAAATGATGAAATAATATTTAGAAAGGCTAAAATCTCTTTAAGGCAACATCAATACCATGAAGCTGTAAATCAATTAATAGAACTAGTAAAGAATTATCCTAGTTCAATTTTATTAGATAATTCTTTATTTTTAATTGGTTGTATTTATCAAGAAAATTTAAAAGATATGGACTCTGCAAAACAATATTTTAAAACACTCCTTTTTGAGCATCCAGGAAGTCTATATATCACAGATGCAAGAAAAAGATACAGAAAACTTGCTGGAAACACTAATGGGAAAATTTTAAAAAACTCCTAATGATTCTTTACAATGTTACAGTTAGTATTGATTATGATGTTCACATAAATTGGTTAAAATGGATGAAAGAGGTTCACGTTCCGAATGTTTTGGCTACAGGACTATTTATAGAAAATAAAATTGCTAAAATCCATGCTGAAGAAGAAGGAGGTGTTTCTTACAGCATCCAATATTTGTTAAAATCTTGGGAAGACTATCATAACTATAAAAAAAATTTTTCTTTAGAACTTCAAAAAGAATATCATGCGGCGTATGGCAATAAAAGTGTCGCTTTTAGAACAGTATTAGAGATTTTACATCACGCCACAACTTAATATAAATGAATCTTAGTGCGTCTCCTTTACAAGAACTAGATTTATCTTTTTATGGAATTGATAATCTAGTATATATTAAAAGAGATGATCTAATACATGATGTTATTTCGGGTAATAAATGGAGAAAATTAAAATATAATTTACAACATTTTCAATCAATCAGTAAACATGGAATTGTAAGTATGGGAGGAGCTTTTTCTTCTCACATTCTGGCATTATCCTATATTTGTAATGAGTATAAAATACCCTGTACCTTGTTAGTTAGGGGAGAACCATCCTTTCCTATCAATAATATATTAAAGCAATGTTTATCTTTTAATGCTAGAATAAAATATATAAATAGAGAGAAGTATAAAGATAGTTTATGGATAAATGATTTAGTTAATGAATCTTTTAAAGATTTTTATTTTATTCCTGAAGGAGGGGCTAATTATTTTGGTATTTATGGATGCCAAAAAATAGTTGAAGAAATTACGATGCCTTTTGATGTAATATTTTGTGAAGTGGGGACAGGAGCCACTTTTTCTGGGATAGTATCGTCTCTAAGTAGTGTACAAAAGTGTTTTGGAACCGTAGTTTTAAAAGGAGCGAAGAAAATTCAAAATGAGATAATTAAAAGGCATCATCTTCAAATGAAAAAACTTTTATCTATTCAACAATTTACTTTATCTCATGATTATCACTTTGGAGGGTATGCAAAATATAATAAAGAATTAATTCTATTTATTAGGGAATTTTATAAAGTTACTGGGATTAAAACAGATCCTATCTATTCAGGAAAATTATTCTATAGTTTAGTCGATCAGCTAAGAAAAAATAAGGGTTTTAAAGATAAAACGGTAGTAGCATTACATTCTGGTGGAATTTCAGGAATAAAAGGATTTGAAAAAAGATACAATATTAAAATATTCAATTAGCCATTTCACTCATAAACTTTATTTTCATTAATCGAAGTTCATCCTCACTGTAATCACCTTCAAATTCATCAAAAGCATCTTTAATGTCGTCACTTTCAGCATCTTCTAAAAAATAGTCATAAATTTCTTTTTGTGCTTCTTCATCTAGGATAGTATTTAAGTGATAATCTATATTGATTTTAGTACCTGAAGCAACTATATTTTCTATTTCGTTAATAAGATCTTCAATTTTTTTATTTTGACTTTTTGCAATATCCTCAAGAGGAAGTTTTCGGTCAATGTTGGTAATTATATTAACTTTTTGACCACTTTTATTGACCACACTTTTCATAACAAAGTCTTGGACTCTTTCTATGTTATTCTCATCAACATATTTTTTTATTAATTCTAAAAATGGTAATCCATATCTTTGTGCTTTTCCTATTCCCACGCCACTAATATTTTGTAGTTCATCTATCGAAATAGGATATTGCATGGTCATTTCTTCAATGGAAGGATCTTGAAATATAACAAATGGCGGAATATTTTTCTTTATTGCAATACTTTTCCTTAATTCTTTTAACATCTTAAATAGCTTTTCGTCTAAGGCACCTCCACCGCTTTTTTGATTAACTATAATATCATGGTCATCGGTGTCACTAAAGTCGTGTTCCTTAACAAGCATGGAGCTGTAAGGATAAGCTAAAAATTCATCTCCCTTTTTAGTGACCATTAATGTTCCGTAAGACTCTACTTCTTTTTTGATTAATCCCAAGACTATTATTTGTCTAAAAACAGCATGCCAAAAATGTTCATCTTGTTCAAAGCCTTTATTAAAAAACGGAGATTCGTCTCCTTTATATGTTTTTATTTCAGCTGTTTTTTTCCCAGTTAGTATATGGGCAAAATATTTAACCTTATGTTTTCCATTAACAGATTTTACCACTTCGAGTGCTAGCTTTATAAACTCTTTACCTTCAATTTTTTCTTTTGGATTTTGTGAATTATCGCACATTTTAGCTCCAGGGCCATTTTCTTCATCAAATTCTTCACCAAAATAATGTAATAAAAACTTTCTTCTATTGATGCTAGTTTCTGAGTAAGCTACAACCTCTTGCAATAACTGTTGTCCTATTTCTTGTTCTGCAAGGGGTTTACCATGCAAAAAGTTTTCTAACTTTTCAATGTCTTTATAACTATAAAAAGCTAAACAATGTCCCTCTCCTCCATCTCTGCCTGCTCTTCCAGTTTCTTGATAATAACTTTCTAAAGATTTTGGTATGTCATGATGAATTACAAACCTTACATCTGGTTTATCTATCCCCATTCCAAATGCAATTGTAGCCACGATAACATCTGCTTGTTCCATTAGAAACATATCTTGGTGTTTAGCTCTAGTATTAGGATCTAAACCTGCATGGTACGGGAGGGAGGATATTCCATTAACTTGTAATAATTGAGCGATTTCTTCTACTTTTTTTCTGCTTAGACAATAAATAATTCCAGATTTACCGATTCTAGGTTTTATAAATCTTATGATCTCTTTCTGAACATTCTTCTTTGGTTTTACTTCATAAAAGAGATTACTTCTATTAAAAGATGCTTTATAAACTGTGGCATCAGTCATTCCTAAGTTTTTTTGAATATCAGTCTGAACTTTTGGAGTAGCAGTAGCAGTTAAAGCAATAATAGGAACATCATCAATAGCATTAATTATAGGTTTTAATCTTCTATATTCTGGACGAAAATCGTGTCCCCATTCCGAAATACAGTGTGCCTCATCAATAGCAAAAAATGAAATGGTAATATTGGTTAAAAAGTTTATATTTTCTTGTTTAGTTAATGATTCTGGAGCAACATATAACAATTTAGTTAATCCATTAGTTACATCATTTTTCACTCTAGAAATTTCACCTCTATTTAAAGAAGAGTTCAAAAAATGAGCTACCCCATCGTTATCACTTACTTGACGAATGGCATCTACTTGATTTTTCATCAATGCAATAAGCGGAGATATTACAATAGCAGTACCTTTAGATATTAATGCAGGAAGTTGATAACAAAGGGATTTCCCTCCTCCTGTGGGCATAATAACAAATGTATTTTTATTTGATAGTAAATTAGAGATTACTTTTTCTTGTTCTCCCTTAAAAGAATCAAAACCAAAATATTTAACTAAGGATGCTTTTAAATCAGTTTTAACAGTATTCATTTATACAAACAATTATTATGTAATATAATCAAATAAAAGCGACATTTTATTATGTTTTATTATTATTTAATAATTTGCATTAATGCCATATAAGCCATTAATCCTGAAGAAATTTTAAGACACTTTTCATCAACGTCAAATTTGGAAGTATGCAATCTTTTTACAGTCTTTCCATCTCCAGTCCCTAACCTGTAAAAACAAGATGGCCTTTTTTGACTTATAAATGCAAAGTCTTCTGAAGTCATCCTTAAATCTAAATCCACTACATTTTCTTTTCCAAGATAATTTTTTGCAGCTTTAATGGAGGTTTGGGTAATTGCTTCGTCATTGACAAGAAAAGGATAACCTACTTTAATATCAAATTCACAAGAACCTCCACCACTTTCACAAATTGAATTAGCTATTTGTTTCATTTTTTGATGTGCTTTAAACCTCCAATCTTCATCAAAAGTTCTAAAGGTTCCTTTTATAGTAACAGTATCTGGAATAATATTTGTTGCTCCGATGCCTTCAATAAATCCAAAGGATAGTACAGAAGGATTACCAGGGTTATTATATCTGCTTATAATTTGCTGTAAATTTTGTATAATCTGTGAGGCCATTAAAATGGGGTCGCTTAATAGATGGGGTAATGCAGCATGACCGCCTTTTCCCTTTACAGTCACATAAATTTCATCTGCAGAAGCCATATAAATTCCAGGTCTAAAACCCACTTTCCCTACAGGAAGATCTGGATAAACATGTTGAGCAAAACATGCTTGAGGATTGTTTTTAAGTAATCCATCTTTAATCATTAAACTAGCTCCCCCTGGAATTTTTTCTTCACCAGGTTGAAAAACAAGTTTTATAGTACCATTAAATTTATTTTTTAATTGATTTAATATTAATGCTGTTCCAAATAGTGATGCACTATGAACATCATGACCACAAGCATGCATTTTACCATTGTTTTTTGAGCAATAATCAACTTCATTTTCTTCATGAATTGGAAGAGCATCTATATCAGCCCGGAGCAAAATTTCTTTATCCATGGGATTATTTCCCTGTACAGTAGCGATAATTCCAGTTTCAACATGTCCATTTGTAAATGAAATATTATGTTCTGAAAGTATTGATTGAATATATTTAGAGGTATTAAATTCTTTGAAAGACAGCTCTGGGTTTTGGTGTAAATACCTTCTAACTTCAATAATTTTAGGAAAATTATTTTGGGCAATATTTTTTATTTCTTCAATCATTTGAAATAATGCTGAATTCCATTAAAAATCATTTTCATAGAAGCATAAAACATAACTCCCCCAAAAATTAATTGAACTATATGAATCGGTGTTTTAAAACTAAGTTTTGATCCTATCCATCCTCCCAAGACAAAGAAAACAGCCATTACTAAAGCATAATAAACAAGTATATTTTTATTATTAACCCCTTCCACCATTAAATTGAATGTACCATTTTGGTAATAGTTGTAAAAAGCTAAAATCCCAATAGGGGGCAACATTAAAGCTAAAGAAATACCTTGGGCTTGATATTGATCTAGTTTTAAGAAATAAATCAGAGCTGGAATAATAATTATTCCACCACCTATACCAATGTATCCACTAGCTATTCCCGCTACAATCCCGATAAGTGCTAATGTTATTAAAGTTGTAATATCCATCATATAGTTAAAAATCTAACGATAAAGATAATTGTTTAATTGAAGGCATTAAAATCCCGTCATCAATTCCATAACCCCAATCTAATCTAACATAATACCCAAAAATACGAGATCTAACTCCAAATCCATAACTGTAAATAATAGGTTCTTTTTGACTTTTTAAATTTATGGTGTAATTGTGGCCATTAATTATTGAACTATTGAATGAGTTTTCAGTTGAATAAGGTGTTTTCCCAGTCCAAGCTGCTCCAATATCATTAAATCCAATAAGCATAAAATTTTCAAGAAAATCTGAGCTAAGTGGTTTATTTGAAAAATAGCTAAAAAGAGGAATTCTCAATTCGTTACTTATTGCTACAAATGAATTACCATTTCTAGCATTTTGATAAAAACCTCTTATTGGAGTAGCAATAGTTTGAAATTGAAAATTCATATTAGGATCAGGTATTATGGTGGGATCAAATTGAGCCCACAAATAACCATCAACACCACCTAAATAATATAACAGTCTTTGAGAACCTATAGAAGTACTCCCAGCTAATCTAGAAGCTAAAACAATATTTCTATGAATTTTCTGATAGTTTCTTAAGTCCATTCCAAAAACAAAAAAATCAGTTTGAGGACTTAAAAAATCATTATAACCTTCTATCCAACTTTTAAACTTAAAGCCGTTATTTATATTAAGTGCAATGGGTCTTGTTATATCAAACACATACTCTAACAATCCTCCATATAGTAAAAAGTTTTTATTTGGTGTGTTCAGAGTGTTTGGAGAATTGCTTAATGTTACTACTTTATCATGTCTTATATTCGACGTAAATCTTAGGCTACTTACTTCACTAAATGGGAAAGAAAATTGGTGTTTAAAATCATTTACAATAGTTTTATTAATGATATCATCACTGAAAAAATCCTCAAAAGATTGCCTTGAAAATTGAAATTTACTATCCAATCTTTTTTTAAGATTCTCATAAATAGCAATTAGACCTATATTATTTAATTGAACAGGACCTTTTATGCCGCCACTAATTTTATAATCTTCAAAGACATCTTTTGCTTGAATTAAGGTAAAGCCATCAAAACCTGCATTTTTAAACCCAGATTTACTATACCTTTGATAAGCTTGATTATTAAAAGTTGGATTTAATTGCATTATAAATTCTCCAATAGTAAAATTGAGACTATATATTTTTTGACCTGGAAATTTTACTTCAGAATTTGAATTACTTAGGGATTTTTGATTTTGTGATTTTTTAGAAAATCTCTTTTCATCTTCGAATTTATAGTTGTAAATGTCTATTTCCTTATTTTGATAATTCAAATTAGAAATTCCATCAACCTTATATTTTCTCTTGGATAAACTTTTAAAATAGGTATCCCCATTATTTTCTTCAAAAATGACAGTATTATTTATATTTCCTAACAAAATAGAGAATTCATTATTGCTTTTAATTAAAATTCCATAATGAGTCGAATTACCGTTCATATTAAATTCTAAAATATTTCTATTTAAATTGGATAGTTGTTGACTACTATTAATATATCTATAATGAATAATAGTATCAATATGACTTATAGTACTATCTGTAATTGTCTGATAATGATTATATATTCCATTTTCATCACTAATAAAGTGATAATTCTTATTTTTCAATGCGTACGGGCTCCGCTCATTAACATCATTGGAATTTGTTAGTGGGATTATTTTTTTCTTTTTTAAATCCATTTTATATAAATCAAAATCTTTATCAAAATCAATTTTATTTGATAT
>MDSV01165864.1_pt1 | contig 24261 bp, 24 predicted proteins | sample 810851 | NCBI WGS metagenome assembly MDSV01 (sample SAMN05326640, study PRJNA326480) | marine metagenome | isolation source: seawater | place: Atlantic Ocean: North East | collected 2012 | reverse complement strand
CATGAGTAAATTTTTTTAAATTTATTTTTTTTTTTTTAATATAATGATAAAAATTAGCTAAGCGCAGTGAACCGACTTTAAAAAATTTTTTTACTTTTACTTTATGCTGTTTATATAGATCAATTTCATGTTGACCAAAACAAAAAAAATTTGGCAAATAAAAATATTTAATTAAATTTATTTTATCTTTACCTTTTTTATAAGTATACTGCAGTTCTTTTATATCGTACCTAGCAGCATTCTGGATAGCTACAAAATTTGTTTTTTTATCCAGAATTCTTGCTAAATCAAAAAATTTAAATGAGTTATCAATGTTTGTTATTACTAACTTTGGTTTTATTATTTCTAATAAAGAAACAAGATAAGCAGTCATAATGTTCCCTTTATAATTTTTAAGAAAAAGTTTAAAGATTTTTAAATTAAAATATATTTTATTTATATTATCAATTCTGCTTTGTAATACAAAAAAATTATAGTGATATATAAAATTTTTAAAATCGGAAAATGATTCATCATCAAAAATAACTAATTCATAACTTTTTGGACTTTTAAAAACTATTTTAGATTTTAAAAGCATTTTAAAAATTTTTTGATAACGATTTAAATTAAACACTGTTGCTGTTAGATTTTTGGATTGTAAAATTCAATTTTCTTAATTAGACAAAGATATTTATTTGTCGAGTTCCTTTTTTAATTGATCATACTCATCCATTGTTCTTTTCATGAAATTAACTGTTAGCTTAGTTTTTTCACTAATACCTTTAGGGGTCAAAACATAGATATAGTTTGATTTGTTTGGATTTTTCTTAAAATTTTTTATTTTAATTAGCCCCTTTTGTTTTAAGGCTTTTAAACAATAATTTAGTTTTCCAAGGCTAAAACCTAGATCTGTAGCAAGTTGTCGTTGTGTTGATTTTGGACTTGTGCTCACTTTTCTTAATACACTTAAATGGTCTTGATTATTTTTCATAAATATGTTCAATAGTTGAACGATATATACCTTAAATATATAAATGGTTCAATGAAAATATTAATAACAGGGGTAGCAGGATTTATTGGCTACCATACCACTTACAAACTTTTATCTAATAAAAATAACAAGGTAATTGGCGTTGATTCAATGAACTCCTATTATGACAAATCTTTAAAATATGCTCGCTTAAAAGATTTAAAAAAAAGGTACCCTAAAAATTTTTATTTCAAAAAATTAAATTTATGTAACAAAAAAAAAGTTTTTAATTTATTTAAAAAATATAAATTTGATAAAGTCATAAATTTAGCTGCCCAAGCGGGAGTTAGATATTCACTGAAAAAACCAGAAGAATATTTTAGAAATAATTTATTATCTTTTTTCAATATTTTAGAATCCTGTAAGAAATTTAAAATTAAACATCTTTTGTCGGCTAGTAGCAGTAGTGTTTATGGCGCTAATAAGAAAATACCATTTAATATTAAAGATGCAGCTGATCATCCTATTCAATTTTATGCAGCAACAAAAAGAAGTAATGAGATTATGGGTCACTCTTATAGTTATTTATATAAATTACCCATAACATTTATAAGATTTTTTACAGTATATGGTCCATGGCAAAGACCGGATATGGCTTTATTTTTATTTGTTAAAAATATTTTAAAAAATAAACCGATAAATGTTTATAATTTTGGAAAACATTCTCGAGATTTCACATATATCGACGATATAGTTAGAGGTATAGTAAAAACTTTAAATAAAAATCCAAAAAGAAACAAAAAGTGGAATCCTAAAAAACCCGATCCTTCTTCAAGTATTGCGCCATTTAAAATAATTAATTTAGGAAGTTCAAAAAAAATTAGTTTAATGGAATATATTAAAACTATAGAAAAAATATTAAAAAAAAAAGCAGTTATAAAATTTTCTAAACTACAGAAAGGTGATGCAAAAGATACTTTAGCTGATACAATCGAAACTCAAAAGTATTTAAATTTTAAACCAAAAACTAAATTATATTATGGTATAAAAAAATTTATTAGTTGGTATCAAAATTATTATTTAAAAAAAAATTTAAAATAGAAAATAAACATGGGAAAATTAATCAGCCTAGCAAAAAAATTATATCCTATAACTAGAAGTATAACTGGTAAGGGTGTAATACAAACTTTAAATATTATCAAAAAACACCATTTGCCAAAATTGAAAATAAAAAAAATTAAATCAGGCACAAAAGTTTTTGATTGGGCAATACCTCCAGAATGGAATATTAAAGATGCTTTCATAAAAGATGAATTAGGTGAAAAAATTGTAGATTATCAGAAACACAATCTTCATATTGTTTCATATTCAAAAAAAATTAGTAAATATATAAATAAAAGAGAACTTGATAAGCACTTATTTTCACTTCCAAAAAAACCTAAAGCCATTCCTTTTGTTACATCTTATTATAAACCATTTTGGGGCTTTTGTATTGCCCATGAAAAAAGAAAAAAAATTAAAGGAAAAAAATTTTTTGTAAAAATTGATTCTGACTTTAACCATAAAGGAAATCTTTCGTACGGAGAATTATATTTAAAAGGAAAATCATCTAAAGAAATTTTAATTACTTCCTATATTTGTCATCCGTCTATGGCAAATAATGAAATTTCTGGACCTGTAGTAGCTACCTTTGCCGCAAAACATTTTAAAAAATTAAAAAATAGATATTCAATAAGATTTATTTTTATACCTGAAACTATAGGCGCAATAGCCTATATTTCTAAAAATTTAAAAAATATTAAAAAGAATGTAATTGCTTCGTACAATTTGACATGTGTCGGAGATGATAGAAACTACTCCGTAATGTTTAGTAAGTATGGTAACGCCTTATCAGATGTGGCTGCAATAGAAGCCTATAGAGAATTAAAAATAAAGTATAAAAAATATTCTTATCTCCACAGAGCAAGTAATGAACGACAATTTAATTTCCCAGGTGTTGAGATTCCAATGACAGTTTTGATGAGAACGCATCCAGCTATATACCCTGAGTACCATACGTCACTTGATAACTTTAAAGCTGTTACTGAAAAGGGATTAAAAGGAGGATTTAATATTCTTAAAAAGGTGGTCAGCATCTTGCAGAGTAAAGTAATACCTGTTTCAACAGTTATTTGTGAACCTATGATGAGTAAAAGAAAATTACGACCCGCTTTATCTACAGGGAAGTTTAATAATAAAAATATAAAATATATTTTAGATTTTTTAAATTATTCAGATGGGAATAATGATTTAATAAAAATTGCAAATTTAATTAATCTTCCAAGAAAAAATATTTTAAGAATTTTTAAATTTTTACTGAGGAAAAAAATAATTAAAACATTATAAATCTCTAACCTATTATATGAATCTTGTAACTGCAGATAATTTTAAACTTGTTAAAAAAGGTGAACAAACTAATATTTTTGTTGGAAGTTGGTGTTTATCAAACAAAAAGATTAGAGAGAACTTTAATAAAGATAAAGATAAAATCGCAAAATATCATTGGGATGATAAAGAAAAAATGTCTAGGGACATAATTTATATTGAAAAATTATATAAATACTTTTTAGAAAAATTAAGTAAAAATCTTAACAATTTTCATAACACAAACCATAACAAAGAATCGTGGGAAACACTTATTGGCTTATGGCTAAGATACTATATTAGTTTTTTGTTCGATAGATGGGAGCAATTATCCAGTATCCTAAAAGAATATAAAGTTAAAGAAGCGCAATTAGTTGAATTTGACGAAGAAAGGTTCATCACTTCTAATTTATACGATTTTCAGTATATGATTTTTCATAGTAACTGGAACCATTGGATTTTTAGAAAAATAATAGAAAATAAAAATCAGTTTAATTTTACTTTTATAAAAGATAAGGACCAGTCAAGTAAAAATCCAATTATAGCAAAAGAGGAAAAAAATTTTCTTATTACATTATTTAATAGAGTTTTTTCAGGAATTATTTTTAATCAAAAACTAGCAATTTCAAATTTATACTTACCTAAAATATATAAATTCGGCCTTTTGTATAAATATAATAAGTTTATTGCTAAATTAGATTTTGATAAAAAAATTAAAAAAAATATAAATATGAATTTAAGAAAGGAATTTTTTAAAAAAATTGTCGGTACTGATGAATTTTCTAATTTTGCTTCATCATTATTTTATCTAAATATGCCTTGTTCGTACCTTGAAAATTTTGAAGCTTTAAATAAAAAGGTTGAAGAGTCTGTGCTTCCTAAAAGACCTAAAATAATTTTTACTTCAGTAGAACATGTATGTAATGATTTTTTTCAACTTTATTCTATTAAAAAAAAATCTGATGGAGCTAAACTTATAGTTTTTCAGCATGGTAGCCATTTCGTAAATAGGATTTCTTTAGGAGATGATTTAGAAGCTGATGTTACTGATAAATTTTTAACATGGGGAACTTCACCTAAACCAAATAAAACAAAACCTTTATTTATATCTAGTGTTATTAAAAAAAAGATAAAAAAAAATTTTTTTAATAAAGGTATACTTATTTCACATTTTATGCCTTTTGATTTCCCCGGTCATTATGATAGTGCTCCAAGATATTATTCCGATACTGTAGCTTACAATAAGACAATTTCTAGCCTTATAAGTAATATAGATAAAAAAATATTTTTATCTTCTAGTATAAAAATAAATAAAGATCTTAGCGAACAATATAAAATTTTTTGGCCTATTAATTTTTTGAAAAAAAATTTCCCGGACATTAAATTGATAAGCTCTAAAAAACCTATTTGGAAAATTTCTAATAAATATAAAATTGTTGTGGAGACACATAATTCTACTGGTTTTTTAGAAGATATGTATCTAAATATACCCGTAATTCTCTTAATTGACCCAAAAGCTCACCAATTTAAATCTGAGTACGAAACATATTATGAAGATTTAAAAAAAGTAAATATCTTACATTATGACGGCAAAAGTGCAGCTAAATTTATTAATTCAGTTTATGATGATCCACTAAAATGGTGGAATGAAAAAAATACTCAAAATGTAAGGATAAATTTTTGCTCTAAATTTGCCATGCATAAGAAAAACCCTTACGAAGAATTAGTAAATACTTTAAATAATGTATTAGATAATAACCAATGAAAAAAAAAAAAATTAAAATAAAGAAAATCGATAAAGGTCAAAAACTTTGGAAGCGTGCCCAATCAGTAATATTAGGTGGAAATAGTTTATTATCTAAAAATCCAAATTTATTTTTACCTAACAAGTGGCCGACTTATTTCAGCAAATCTAAAGGCTGTAAGGTATGGGATTTAAATAATATTGATTATATCGATATGTCTTTAATGGGTGTGGGTACGAATATTTTGGGATATTGTAATAGTGAAGTTGATAATGCTGTAAAAAAAACAATCAAAAAAGGCAACCTAACAACGCTTAATTGTCCAGAGGAGGTTTTTTTAGCGGAAAAATTATTAAGTATTCATCCTTGGGCCGAGAAAGTAAAATTCGCAAGGACAGGTGGTGAGGCAAACGCCATAGCAATCAGAATAGCAAGAGCTGCAAGCGGCCGCGAGAATGTAGCTTTTTGTGGATACCATGGTTGGCATGATTGGTACTTAGCAGCAAATTTAAAAAATAGAAATAATTTAAACCAACATCTACTCCCAGGACTTGATCCACTAGGAGTTCCAACGCATCTTAAAAATACATCTTTTGGTTTTGAATATAATAATTTAGACCAATTAAAGAAAATTGTAAGAGAGAAAAATATTGGTGTAATTAAAATGGAAGTTTCAAGAAATATGAGACCAAATATAAAATTTCTCAAAAAAGTTAGAACTCTGGCAAGCAAAAAAAATATTGTATTAATTTTTGATGAGTGCACATCTGGGTTTAGACAGTGTTTTGGAGGCTTACATAAATTATTAAAAATTAATCCTGATATAGCTATCTTTGGAAAAGCTTTAGGTAACGGATATGCAATCACATCTATAATAGGAAAAAAATCTGTAATGGACAGTGCGCGTAAATCATTTATTAGCAGTACATTTTGGACAGAAAGAATAGGCCCAGTTGCAGCAATAAAAACGCTTGAAGTTATGGAAAAGGAAAAATCTTGGAAAAAAATTACTAATTTAGGAAATAAACTAATTATAATTTGGAAAAAGTTGTCACAAAAATATAATTTAAAAATTAGAATTTCAGGTCTTCCATCTCTCGCAAAATTTCATTTTGAAAGTAAACATGCGCAAGTTTATAAAACTTTTATAACTCAAGAGATGTTGAAATGTAAGTTTTTAGCTGCAGATGGAGTTTACTTGAGTATTGCACACAACGAAAGGATATTAAAAAAATATTCAGAAAACCTTGATGAAATTTTCTACAAAATATCTGAATGTGAAAAAGGAAATATAAATATTTGGGATGTGTTGCATTACCCAGTTTCAAATATTCCTTTTCAAAGATTAAATTAATATCTATTATTTTAATCTTACGGCTTAATTATGAAAATTTGTTTATTTACAGAAAATCAATACAAGGGAGGGCTAGATACTTTTTTAATAAATTTAATTAATGCATGGCCAAATTTAAATGATAAAATTACTTTAATTTGTAATAAATCACACCCAGGTTTAGAAACAATTACCTCTAAAGTAAAAAAACAATTTGATAAAAGTTATTACGAACGCTTTTTTACAAATATATTCGCAAAGTTTTCTAACGATAAAAAAAAATCATCATTATTTCAAATATTTTTGGTTCGGGTTTTTTTTATTTTAATGTTTCAACTTCTACAGTACCCATTGCTATTCCCTTGGTATACAATAACTCTAATAATTTTTTTTAGACGCAGCAATTTTGATCGTTTAATAGTCGTCAATGGAGGCCATCCTGCAAGTTTACTTTGTAGATGTGCTGTAATTGCCTGGAGATTTTCAGGAAAAAAAACAAAAGCGATATTAAATTTTCATAATTATCCAATGACATCAAACTGGTTTTTTAAAATACCTGAATATTTGATTGACAAACTAGTTTTATATTCTTGTTCTTATATAGTTGGCGTCTCAAAAGATTGTATTAATTCTTTAAAGCAAAGAGCACCATTTTTAAAAAGTAAAAAAATTTTATATATTTATAATGGAATTGAGGATCCTCTTCTTAATATCAAACTAGAAAAAAGAAAAAGATACCCAGCTGATAGCATGCATTGCTTAATGCTAGCTACTTACGAAAAAAGAAAAGGTCATAATTTTTTATTAAAAGCTTTTAAAATCATTGAAAAAGAAATGCCCAACGTTTTTTTGAAAATATATGGGTATGGCAGTAAAAAAGATCATGACATTGTAAAAAAGATGGTCCATAATTTTTCTTTAGAGAAAAAGGTTGAGCTTAATGAATACTCAGAAAATAATTTTGATTTAATTTTAAATGCTGATTTAGTAGTTGTTCCCTCGCAATCATATGAATCTTTTGGTTTAACAATAATAGAGAGTATGGCTTTAAGTGTGCCCGTAGTAGTTACAGATGTCGGAGGAATGCCGGAAGTTTTGGCAAATAGTAATGCCGGTTTTGTTTGTTCAAAAGATGATCCTCTAAAATTTGCCGAAAAAGTAAAAAAAATTCTTAAAGATTCTGATTTACGTGAAAAATTAAAAAGAAATGGTCGAATTACATATGAAAAAACATATACGGCTAAAATTATGTCATCCCAATATTTTCAATTATTACAGGACCCAAATATTTGAAAAAGGTGTTTTTATAATATATTTAATTAATTTATCTTAATGAAAAAAAAATCAATAAAAAATTTTAACTTTCCTATCGAAATACATTCATTAAAAAAAGTTAAAACAAAGGGTGGGGATATTTTTAAAATAATAGATAAAAAAAGTAAAGGTTTTAAAGGATTTTCAGAAACATATTTTTCTTGGATTAATTATGGATCAGTAAAAGCTTGGAAGTTTCATAAAAGAATGACCATGAATCTCGTAGTACCGCTTGGTAAGGTTAAATTTGTATTTTTTGATACAAAAACAAAAAAAAAATTAGAAGTAACAATAGGAAAAAAAAATTATAAAAGAATAAAAGTAGGGCCAGGAGTTTGGTTTGGTTTTAAAGGACTATCAAAACCATCAAGTTTAATTATGAACTTTTCTAATTTAAAATTTAACAAAAAAGAAATTCTTAGAAAAGAAAAAAACGATATTGTTTTAAAATGGTAAATAAAAAAGAAATGAAAGTTATTATCTTGGCTGGTGGATTTGGATCTAGGTTGGATGAAGCAACAAATTTAATTCCGAAACCACTAGTAAAAATTGGAAAAAATCCAATAATTATCCACATAATGAAAATATACCTAAAATATAATATTAAAAATTTTTATGTAGCATTGGGTTACAAGGGAGACAAAATAGCTGAGTTTTTTCTTAAGAAAAAAATTAATCGAAAAATAAAAAGAAAATTAAAATTGGGGCTGTCTACACCTTTTGCTTTAAATAATAAAAAATGCAGGATTACACTTATAGATACTGGCTTAAAAACTATGACAGGTGGTAGAGTGAAAAGAGTTGGTAAAATTTTGAAAGACAATACATTTCTTTTAACTTATGGCGATGGAGTCGCAAACGTGAACTTGAGTAAATTAATTAATTTACATTTTAGTAGCAAAAAAATGGTAACAATAACTGCAGTAAACCCCCCAGCAAGATTTGGGGAGTTAAAAATTAAAAAAGGTAAAGTTTTTAAGTTTAGTGAAAAAAAAAATATCATTGATAGCTGGATCAATGGAGGTTTTTTTGTGATAAATAAAGAATTTTTAAAATATATTAAAAACGACCAATCGATCCTTGAAAGAGAGCCTCTTGAAAAAGTTTCTAAAATTGGTCAATTGGTGGCCTATAAACACTTTAAGTTTTGGCAATGCATGGATACCAAAAGAGATAGAGATAAATTAAATTATTTACTTAAAATGAACCAAGCCCCATGGCTAAGATAAAAAAAACTACCTTATTAGTTTTAGGAGGAACAGGATTTATTGGAAGACACTTAATTGCCAAATCATTAAACAGGGGATGGTTAGTTACTAGTGCTTCTTTATCTCTACCTAAAAAAAAAATAAGAAATAAAAAAGTAAAATATTATAAAGTTAATTTAAAATCATTAACATCAGTTAAAAAAAAACTTAATAAACCTTTTAGTTATATTATTAACTTAGCTGGTTATATAAATCATAGCAATTTAAAAAAAGATTATAATAAAATAACAGCTGAGCACTTTGGTGTAGTAAAAAACATAATAAGAAGTGTACCTCGTGATAATTTAAAAAAGTTTGTCCAAGTCGGTTCGAGTGATGAGTATGGTTTATCTAAAGCTCCTCAAAATGAGAAAACAAAGTTATCACCTAAAACTATCTATTCTTCAGCAAAAGTAAAAACAAATAATTATTTAAAAAAAATTTATAAAAAGGAAAAATATCCTTTTGTTATAGCTAGACTATTTCTAACTTATGGTCCTGGTCAAAAAAAGGATCGTTTTATTCCACAAATTATTAATGGATGTTTAAAAAATAGAAAATTTCCCACAACGTCAGGAGAGCAAATACGAGATTTTTGTTATATAGATGATGTAGTAAATGCTATTTTATTATTATTAACTAGTAAGAAAACTTCCGGAAAGATTTTTAATGTAGCTTCAGGAATTCCTATTAAAATTAAAACTGTAATTAATTTAGTAAATAAAATTATCGGTAAAGGATCTCCAGAATATAATAAAATTCAATTAAGTGAACGTGAAAATAAAGAGTTATTTGCAAATATAAAAAAAATTAAAAAAGAGTTAAATTGGAAACCTAAAGTATCTCTGTTAAAAGGTTTAAATAAAACAATCAAAGCATTTAAAAAATGACAATAGATAATCCCTGTGTGAGCATAATAATTAATTGTTATAATGGAGAAAAGTATCTCAAAGAAGCTTTGAATAGCATACTTAACCAAACTTATGAGAACTGGGAGATAATTTTTTGGGATAACCAATCATCAGATTTGAGCGCTAAAATTTTTAAAAGTTACAAAGACAAAAGATTTAAGTATTTCTATTCAGAAAATCATACCTCATTATATAAAGCCAGGAATTTAGCAATAGAAAAATCAAGCTATGATTTTATTGCATTTCTAGATACCGATGATTTGTGGGAAAGGAATAAACTTGAATTACAAATGCCTCACTTTGATAATAAAGAAATAGGTTTAGTTTTTAGTAATTTTTGGCTTCTTAAAGGTAATAATAATAAAAAAAAATTATATATAAATAAAACTTTACCTAGTGGAAAAATTTATAATGATTTAATTAATAATTACTGTGTTGGAATTTTAACAACTATAATAAGAAAAAAATCATATCAAAATTTAGATAAAGTTTTTGATGATAGGTTTTCAATAATTGGCGATTTTGATTTATTTTTAAGACTTGCAAAGGAAAATTCATTTGCAAGCATCCAGGAACCTTTAGCTTATTATAGGCTCCATGGGCAAAATTTTTCTACATTAAATAAAGCAAAAGAAGTCACAGAATTTAAAACGTGGATAGAGGAAAATAAATCTTACCTAAGCAATATGCAAATTAACAAAATGCAAAAAGATATTGATTATAAGAGATTTTTAAATTCTAAAATTGATGGTAAATTTAAGGAAAGTATAAATATTCTGTTTAAATCAAAAATAAGTTTATTTAATTTAAAAAATTTATTTCTTCTATTGATGCCTGTTAATGTGTTAAAAAAATTTTTATGGTTTTACAATGACCCAAATTAAAAAAAATTCTATAAATTTAAATCTTTTTATAAACCTCACTTTTGGTTTTTTTCCTTTATCTTTTATTTTTGGAAATCTAGTCACAAATGTAAATCTAGTATTATTTTGTTTTCTTGGAATTTTAAAGCTGAGATCAAAAATTTTATCAGAGAATTTTAATTTGCCGCTAAAAGCTATCTTTTTATTTTTTTTAATAGTTTTTACATCAACTTCTTTAAGTTATTTAAAGGCTATCTATTTAGATGAATATCAATCATATGAATTGACCAAATTAACAAAATCCATATTTTTTTTTAGATTTTTTCTTTTACTATTAATTTCATATCTTCTGAGCAAATTTGATATTTTAAAATATAAATATTTTTTTCTCTCAGCATCTATTTTACCAATATTAGTATCCATTGATATAATATACCAGTATATTTTTGGTTTTAATGTGATGGGTTTTAAAAGTTTTGGAGTATACAATTCAGGAATTTTTGGAGATGAATTAATTGCAGGTGGATTTATTAAAAATTTTGCTTTCTTTACAATAATTTTTTCAATCATATTCTTTAGAAATAATAAAAAATTATGTTTTATACTTACTACACTTGTAATATGTATTTCTGGTGTTGGGATATTACTTTCTGGCAATAGGATGCCTGTAGTTTTATTTTTTCTAGGATTATTTTTGTTTCTTTTATTTAGTAAGAAATTAAAATTAGTTCTGTCAGTAGGTTTCTTATCTTTATTTATAATTTTTGGACTTCTAGGTTATTTCGATAAAGATATAAAAAATAAATATATATCTTATCGAGATAATGTTAAATTTATTTTATCTGCACCAGTGGGTTTAGCAGGAAAACTATTTCCAATAGATAGAAAAACTGTACATAGATCAGTAGAAAATTTAGATGAAGAAAAATTTATTGAATCTGGAGAAATTGATATAAATTTAGAAAATTATCCCAAAGAAAAATGGCCTGAAGGTGCAGAATTTAGGGGATTTTTGTATCCACCAAAATGGGAGAAAGGAACAAAAATTGTAGACGACTTTGAGTTTTTTTGGGTAATCCAATATGAAGTAGACGATCATCTTAAAATATTCTTCACAGCGGTTGATATTTGGGAAAATAATAAAATATTAGGAAGTGGGATTAAATCTTTCAGATATGAATGTCGAAAATTTTTAATACATAGAGAAAACCGTTTATGCTCCACACACCCTCATAATTATTATTTAGAAATATTAATAGATACAGGAATAATTGGGATTATTTCGATATTAATAATAGGCACATTGTTATTTTTATTTATTTATAAACATTTTAAATTATTGCGCATTAATAATACTGAAAATTTGATTTTATTAATAAGTATAATAACTATAATTTTAGAAACTTTTCCTATCAAAAGTACTGGTAGTATTTTTACAACTAATAATGCTACTTACTTAACGCTAATGGCTTCGATTTTGCTAAGTTATAAACACCTATTAATAAATAAAAAATTTAGATAATTATTTTAGTAATTTTATTTTGTTAAATTATAAAATAAATTTTTGAAACAAATCAAATTTAAAGATAAATATTTTGCATTTTAATCTATTTTAGATTAATTATTACAATTAAACAGATAATTGGTTCCTAAAATGCATTTAAATTATTTTGAATATTTAAAGAATAAGGAGACTTTTCTATTAATTTTTTTATTTACCTTTTCATTTCTTATAAGAGTCCCATCAGTCATTATTTTTGGTGATACAGCCTTGGAAAATGAATGGAGACTTTTAGTAGGTTTCTTGACTGAATATGGAAGTCTTTATTCAATATTACCAAAATTAGTTGATGCATCTTTATTTTACTCTTCATTGCCCGCACTTGATTTAGAGGATCTTTATGCACCAAATGTTTTTATGCCACCACTTTACGTTTATTATTTGTATTTATTTAAATTGTTAAACTTTAGCAATGAAATATATATTCTTTCAATTTTGTTTTCGCAAATTGTGCTTTCAAGTCTTTCAGTGGTATTTTTTTATATTATTAGTAAAAATTTTTTTTCAACTAAAATAAATATATTGGGAACTTTAATTTATTCATTGTTTCCTATTCATATTTATTCTTGCGGTCAAATATCTTCAGCTATTCTCCAAACTTTTTTAATAGTTATGTTTTTTTATTTTTTTTTCAAAATTGTAAAAAGAGATAGTTTTTTAAATATTTTTTTTTTATCACTTGTTTCTGGACTTTTAATTCTTTTAAGAGGAGAGTTCATAGCATTTTTTCTTTTAAGTATTTTATATTTAATAATATTTTTAAAGGTAGAATTTAAAAAAGTTATATTAATAGTACTTTTGACTGTTTTTACGATTTCACCCTATATAGTAAGAAATATTATATTGTTAGATACAATCACTATTACTAAATCAATCGGTTATAATCTTTGGAAGGGTAATAATCCCAAATCTACTGTAGAAGGAAACTCTAAATTTAATGCCAATATAAGAGAACAAATAAAACATGTCCCTAGAGATAAATATTATGATCTTAATGTCGATAAGATACTACAAAACGAAGGATTAAAAAGTATTCAAAGCGAACCAAAAAGATATTTAATATTATATATCAAAAAAGTTTTATCCTTTATTTTTTTTGATTTAAATTCAACCTATCCTAATTACTATCATCCTCTAAATTATTTGCCTATTTTATTAATTGGTATTACATCAGTATCTGGATTAATTTTATACAAAAGAAATTCAATGTTGTTAAATTTTTTAATATTATATTTTTTAGCAAATATCGCCATTATGTCTGTTTTTTTTATTTTACCAAGATATTCATTGCCTATACTTCCTGTACAAATTATTTTCTCAAATATTTTATTTACATCAATAAAAAATATTCTACATAAAAAAAAATGAAAAAAAAAATATCTATAAGTTTAATGTTTCCACTTTATAAAGATAAAAACACAGTAGAAATTATGATAAGAAAAAGTTGTAATATTTTGAAAAAATTAAAAATCAAAAATGAAATAATTATTGTAGACGATGGTTGTCCTGAAAAATCTGGGAAATTAGCTTTAAAAATTGCAAAAAAATTTTCTAATATTAGAGTTTTTTTTCATAAAAAAAATTTAGGTTATGGGGCCGCTTTAAAAACTGGATTAAAAAAGTGCAGAAATGAATGGGTTTTTATGATTGATGGTGATGCAGAATATGACGTTAATGATTTACCTAGGTTAATTAGATCTAGTAAAAATAAAGATTTAGTTATTACTTATAGATATAAAAAAAAGTACAACACCTATAGAATAATTATTTCGTGGGTGTACAATGCTATTCTAAGATTAATGTTTAGTATAAACTTTAGAGATATTTCTACAGGCTCAAGACTGGTTAAAAAAAAACTGATTAAAAATATTAAATTGAGATCAAATAGCCCTTTTGTAGGAGCAGAATTAGCTATTCGTGCAAGGACAAACGGTTATAAAGTAGGTGAGATAGGGATTCATACTTATCCAAGAACTTTTGGAACTGGATCCTCAGTTAGTTTTAAAAATATTTTATTAACTTTAAAAGATATGTTTTTATTATTTATAAGGATTTAGTTTAAAATGACAGACATAATATATGAAAAGCATAAACTCACTTCTTTTGATAAAAATTATTCTGCAACAGTTTATTTAAAAAGTCCCGATAAATATAGAAAGTTAGAAGAGGATTCAATTAAAAATAATAGCTTAATATCAAGAGGGGCTGGGTATTCTTATGTAGCAACTAGTTTTAAAAAAGACTCTTTATCAATTGGAATGAAAAATTTTAATAGAATTTTACATTTTGACGAAAAACAAAAGCTGATTACCGTTGAGTCAGGAATTAGCTTTATTGAATTTTTAAATTTTACATTGCAATTTGGTTTGTGGATACCACAAATTCCAGGTTATCCATTTATATCTATTGGAGGAGCGGTTGCTTCAAATATTCATGGTAAATCAGCCGCGACACATGGAACTATACGTAATGCAATCGAAAATATTTTAATTTTTCATAAGATTCATGGCTGGATAAATCTTTCTAATAACGAAAATAAAAATATTTTTGATTTAACAGTGGGAGGGCATGGATTAACAGGAACAATTGTTAACATTACTCTTAAATTAGTAGATTTTGAAGGTTTTAATATTAATACTTCTGTAAAAAAAGTTAGCTCAATAATTGAGACTGTTGATTTCATAAAAAATAACAAAGAGAAAAATGATTTAGTTTATTCGTGGAATAGAATTGATACAGATTTTAAAAATTTTGGTAATGGCCTTATTTTTTGTAATAAAAACGATAAAACAAACAAACAAAATAAAAATTATCTTCCAAGAAAGATAAAACCTGGAAAATTTAATTTTTTTAAAAACATTTCTCCATTTTGTCTTTGGAATAAGCTTTCAATAAAAATTTTAGGAAAACTTTATTTGAATTATTATAACTTTTTTAAAGGGAAAGTTTATAAAGATAATTTTAATAATGTTGTTTTTCCATTCTTTGGAAAAGAAATCTACTTTTCTTTATTCGGTAAAAGAGGTTTTATTGAGAGCCAAATTTTAATTGATTATGAAAAAGTAGAATTATTTATTAAAAGCTTTAAAAATCTCATAGATCTTTACAAACCAACAATAACACTATTTTCAATTAAGGGGATGAGTGGCGAACACAAATATTTAAGGTTTGAAGGGAATATGGTTTGTCTAACCTTCGATGTTGTCAATAATAATAAAAGCTTAATTTTTTTAAATGAATTAGATCAAATTTATATTAAGTTTAATGTATTACCATCAATAATTAAAGATTCTAGAATTGATAAAAAAGTTTTTGATAAATGTTATAAATTTGCAGATACGTTTAGAAAAGATTTAAGAAATTTTGATAATAAAAGGCATTATAAATCAGAAATGTCAGATAGGTTAGGTTTATGAGTTGTCTTATTTTAGGAGCAACATCAGGATTAGGAAGAGAACTAGCCAACATATTAGCCGAAAATTCTAAAGATTTAATAATTATCTCAAGAGACGAAAAAGATTTAAGAGCCATTAAAACAGATCTAGAAATAAAGTTTAAGATTAGTGTGAAATATTTCGCTTTAGATGTTTCATCATTTAATGATACTAAAAATTTTTTGTCTGAAAATTCAAATATATTTAATGATATTCAAGTTTTATTATTTCCTGTTGGCATGATGAATGACAAGGATGAAATCTCTAATGATTTAATAATTAGTAATAAATTAATTCAAGCCAATCTAGGATCAATCGCTTATTTTTTGTCAAAAGCCTTTCCGGTACTTTTACAAAAAAATATTGGCACAATTGTTGGTTTTAGTAGCATTTCTTCAGCCATAGGAAGAGATACTAATTTATTGTATGCTGCCTCCAAAAGAGGGTTAGACTCCTTGTTTGAAAGTATTGCAATCAAATCTTTGAAAACTAAAATAAATGTCCAATTTTATACAATAGGATATTTAAATACTAATCTATCATATGGAAAAAAATTATTATTGCCTAAAGCTCCAACAAAAAAACTAGCTCAAATTGTATTTAAAAATTTAAATAAAGATTATAAAAAAATATATTACCCGTTATGGTGGGCTCCAATAGTTTTTATAATAAAGATTTTACCTTTTTCGCTTTTGAGATTTATTTATAAATTTTTCTAACTTGATGCAAAAAACTATGAAAGAACAAGTAGAAGTCGATATAATTTTAGCAAATTATAATAAATCTAGTTTTCTAGAAGAAGCTATTAATTCAGTAATAAGTCAGACATTTATGAACTGGAAAATGTACATCATAGATGATAATTCTACTGATAATTCTTGGCAAATTATAAGCAAGTTTTCGAATTTAAATAAAATAAATAGTATCAAACTAACAAAAAATATGGGTCCATCTTTTTGCAGAAATTATGGTATGAGAATGTCACATTCTGGCTACATAGCATTCATAGATTCGGATGATATTTGGGAACATAAAAAATTAGAGAAACAAATTGAATTTATGAAAAAAAATAATTTTACCTTTACTTATACTGACTATATTCCTTTTTTTCAAACAAATGATGTCAAAAAATATAAGCCCAGAACATATTTGAAAAATAGTTTTAAGTTTACTACTTTTATAAAAAACTCATCTATTAATACAACTACAATGATAATTAAAAGATCTATTTTAGGAACACACAGATTTAAAAAAATAAAGATTATGGAAGATTATTTATTTAAATGCCAGCTGATGAAAGATGATAACACTGCAAAAAAATTAGGTGAAAGTTTAGCTTTTTATAGAATTTTAAATATATCTCGTTCAAGCAAAAGATTAAAAAATATTTTTTGGCTTTGGTATATTAATAAAAATTATAATAAATTAAGTTTTATACAAAATATATTATCAATTATATGTATATCTATTAATTCAATAAAAAAGTATGGACTTAAATAATTTAATTTTATTTTTTTTAATAATTGTATTTGGGTTTTTATTTAACAATTATATTTTAAGAGTCATAAATAAATATAGACCAAAATTTTTGATTGATGATCAGTTTTTAAAACCACAAGCTTTTCATGAAAACCCTGTATCTACTGCAGGGGGGTTATATATATTTATTTCTTTTTTAATTGTATTTTTTAATTTTTCACTTACGAAGAATATGTTTTTTATTGAGCACTTATCATTTTGTACGCTTTTTTTTCTGCTAGGTTTTTTAGATGATTTTAAGATAGACATTAAAGCAAGAACTAGATTAATCTTAATGATAGTAATCCTTTTAGCGCTAGTTAAATGGAATAATTTTTACATTGATAAAACTGGAATAGAGTTCTTAGATCAGTGGATAAAAGATTCCAAAATTTTTTCTTTAATTTTTGTTTGTTTGTGTTTTTTGTTCATAATTAACGGAGCAAATTTGATAGATGGTTATAACGGACTCCTAGGTATTCATTCATTAATTATATTAACTAATCTATTCTTTGTTAATTATCTGAATGGAAATGACGCTTTATCTATTTTATTATTTTTTTCTATTCTTATAGTTATAATGTTTTTGATTTTTAACTTTCCAAAAGCTAAGATTTTTCTTGGTGATAGTGGTTCATATTTCTTAGGCTGTTTTGTAGCTATATCTACGATAAAAACAAGTATAGCAAATCCTGAAATTTCTCCTTTTTATTTCTGCATACTGCTTTTTTACTTATTCTTTGAGGTATTTTTTTCTTTTTTCAGAAAATTGGTAATAGAAAAAACACCACCTATCCATCCAGATAAAAAACATCTTCATATGCTTTTGTATAAAGTACTATTAAAAAAGGGTATTAATAAAGCAAAGAGTAATTATGGTGTATCTATAATTATAAATTTATTTTATTTAGTATTAATAATTCCTCCAATTTTTATGATGAATAATGGTATATTTTGTAAATACTATTCTATTCTATTTTTTGTACTTTATATTTTTTGTTATAGAATTACTTATGACAAAGCAAAATAAAAAAATTTTAGTCATGGGTTTGCCCGGCTCGGGAAAAACTACCTTAGCGGTCGAGTTAGTAAATCTACTTAATGCAAAATGGCTTAATGCTGATAAAATAAGAAAAGAATTAAATGATTGGGATTTTTCTGAAGAGGCAAGACTTAGACAAGCTAAACGAATGTCTGATTATGCCGACAAATATAAAAAAGAAGGTCATTATGTTGTTGCAGATTTTATTTGCCCATTACCTAAATCAAGAGAATTATTTAATGCAGATTATATAGTATGGGTAGATACGATAAAAAAAGGAAGATTTGATGATACTAACGCTATGTTTGTTAAACCTGAAAAATACGATTGCCATGTGACAACCCAAAATGCTAAAGAATGGGCAGAAAAGATAGCAAAGGAAATTAAATAATGTCATACGAATGGGATAATAAAAAACCAACAGTACAAATGCTTGGGAGATGGCAACCTTTCCATGATGGTCACTATGCTTTATTCGAAGAAATAGTTAAAAAAACTGGACAAGTATGTATTCAAGTAAGAGATGTCCAAGGAGTGGAAGATAACCCCTTTGATTTTGAATTTGTTAAGTCTAAAATAACAGAAAGGTTAGAACCAAAGTATAAAAATAGATTTCAAGTGGTTTTGGTACCAAATATAACTAATATTTGCTATGGAAGAGGGGTAGGCTATAAAATCGAAGAAGTAGTTTTAAGTGAAGAAATTCAAAAAATTTCAGCAACAAAAATTAGAAAAGCTATGAGAGAAAAAGGCACCCTTAAGTAAAATGAATGCAAGAAAATGATTTAGTTATAATAAACAATGAAAAAATTTTTAAAGAAAAAGAAACTTTTTATTGTGATAATCTCGATTTAAAAATACTACCTGAGGAATTAAATAATTATTATAACGTTAAGTATATTGTTAGAGGATCAAAACGAAAAGGTAGTCAGCAAATTAATCTAAAAGATATTAAAATTGCTTCGAATTTTTTTAAACTTTTTTATTTTATTTTTAAAACTTTTAAAAAAAAAGAAACAAAGTATTTGCTAATTTCTGTAACTCCATTCACATTTTTTTCATTTTTAGTTTTATCAATATTTAGAAAAGAAGTAATTATTTACCTGTTTAGTAATGGGTACGAAGAATATAAATATATTTTAGGAAATAAATTTGTTTGGATTTATCATCTGATGTTTAAAATTGTGACTTATAAAAATAAAGTTATAGTTTGCCACGAAAGGTTATATGACAAAAAAAAATCTCACCTTGTTTACATATCCAGATTAGATAAAGATTGGCTAAGCGATTACAAAAAAGCTCCATTAGATAAAGTTAGATTTTTATACGTTGGTCGAATGAGCCGTGAAAAAGGAATTTTCGAATTTATAGAAATGTTTGAAAAGTTGAATATAGATGCTCAACTTTCGATAGCGGGTGATTGTGAAAAATATAGTTTTTCAAATAAAAATATAAAACTGTTAGGTTATATATCTAACCCAAAATCACTAATTCAAACTTATGATGAACACAATATAATGGTCTTACCTTCGTATACTGAAGCTACCCCATATGTTCTAGATGAAACCTTGTCTAGAAGAAGACCCGCTATTATATTTGAGGATATTGAATATATAGTAAGAGAAAAAAGAGGTGTTTTTGTTACAAAAAGAAATATTGACTCATTTTTACATACAACAAAATATATAATGAAAAATTATCAAGAAATTCAAAAAAACATGGAAAGAAATATTTTGCCTACTAAAAATAGTATGATTAAACAAATTTCTGACATTATTAAATTTAAAAATTCTTAATGGAGATCTTTTTTAATAGCTTTCTAAAAATATGAAAAAAGGAAAATATTTAATAACTGGATGTGCAGGTTTTATTGGTTCAAACTTAGTAAAAAATTTATATAAAGATTATGATTTAATTTTAGTTGACGATCTTTCAGAAGGAAAATTAAAAAATCTACCAACTAATATTAGAAAAAAATTAATAAAAAAAAAAATTCAAGATATTAGAAAGTTAAATGCTAATAAAATTAATGGAATTTTTCACCTTGCGGCACAAGCTTCAGTACCTTTATCAATAGAGAATTTTTATAAAAGTAGCTCAAATAATCTTTTGAGTTCACTGAGAGTTCTTGAAATTTCAAAAGAGTTTTCTGCACCAGTTGTTTATGCATCATCATCAGCAGTATATGGAAATTTAGCTTTAGGTAATGATAAGATAAAAAGTTATTCTATATTGTCTCCTTACGCACAAGATAAACTTTCTTTGGAAGACTATGCACAAATGTTATCTAAGGTTTATAATATATCTTCAGTTGGTTTAAGATTATTTAATGTTTATGGACCGGGCCAAACATTCACGAGTCCTTATTCTGCAGTTGTCCCAATTTTTATTTATAGAATATTAAATAATTTACCTGTCATAATTAATGGAGGCTTTCAAACTAGGGATTTTATTTACGTTGATGATGTTATTAGTGTGATGAAAAAATCAATGACAAAAATACAAAAAAAAAAGATATGTGCATCTTTTAATGTGGGCACTGGAACCTCAGTCACAATTAATAAACTATTTAATTTATTAAAAAATATCATTGGAAATAACCCAAAGCTAATAAGAAAAAAACTTGGCAAACATGATCCAATAAAATCTTCAGGAACTCTAAAGGAATCAAATAAATTTTTTAAATTAAAAAAAGAAAATTTTACTAAAATAGAAGATGGTTTAGTTAATACTATTAATTATTTTAAGGGTGTGTAGTTCAGTGGTAGAACGCTACGTTGACATCGTAGAGGTCGCTAGTTCGATCCTAGCCATACCCACCATTTTTTTAATTTTTTTTATTTGTTAAAATCATTCCAGGCTGTTTGATAATTTGAAAATACTACTTTTGCACCAACATCTTCCGCGTACTCATGGACGAGGAAACCTTTTCCTCCAATTACTGGTGGTGGAGATTTAAGAACTGTCCACATATTTTTATCGTGGATTAAATTTCCAACCGCTGGAGCGTCATCAACAACAACCAATGTTTCTTTCTGTAAAATTTTGCTTATAGCAGTAAGCTCTTTCAAATGGTGAGCTGCTGATGGATAAGGATATTTCCAGTCCACATCAAAGGAATCTAAATAAAATAAAGAGATTTTTTTTTTATCTATCCAAATTTTTTTGGATAAACTACTTAAATAACGGACGCTATCACTTGTGGTGATTTCAACATTACTACTTACTGTTTGTTTACATATTTTTGTAGAATTTTGGTTTATGTCAACAGTATATACTTTTGATCCCTCACCTCTCGATAAAGTATATTTATCAAATAATAATGTACTTTGACCATCTAAAAAATTATCTTTAATACGTAAGCACCCCGTTTCTACAATTAAGATCGGAGTTGGTTGAGAATCTAAATATTTAAATATTTTTCTAAAAGCAACTTCTCTGTTTTCTAGTTTTTTAGCTATACCATCAAACCATTTATAAAAATCTAATTTATCATTCATAAAATTACCATTCACCTAGAGTTTCACGGAGTATATACTTATTTAAAAAATATTCTCTAAATTGTTTTCCATGAAAACCAAATATCTTATTTACATCCTGTCCATAAAGATGGTTCTCATTTTCCATTGAAAATTTTGCTGCAAATTCAGGAGTTGCAAAATTTATACCTTTGCTTAACATTTGTTCATAGAGGTAATGGCAAATAATAATATCCTCATTCTTAAAAGGAAATTTTAAGGATTCAAAATTTATTTTAGATGAGATTTTAGCTAACTTTTGACTGCGTAAAGAAAATCCTCCATTACCAACGCAGTTTTTTTTCATATCTAAAGTTAAGTTTGCACTAACCTCAATTTTTTCAGACCATGGAGCTCCTATGTAGTCAAATTGAAGAAATTCATTTTCCCAAAGACTTGCATCTACCACAAAACTATCTGGTTGCACTAAAAGGCAATGTGTAGTTTGAAAATATTTATATAAATCTTCTATTATTATTCGATTATAATCATCGATACTATTTATCTCTGGTATCGAAACATATTCTATATTTGAATATTTTTTATTTGGTAGTTTAGACGATATAAGTTTAATAGCAGCAAACTCTATATTACGAGAACTAATTCTTAAAGAAAGTTGGCACATATCTATCTCAACTGAAGTGACAGCTAAAAGTGTTACATTAGGTAAAATTAGTTTTTTTTTCATTTTATTTTTTTTTTAAGATTTTTTTTTCTTCTTCTAGTTCAATATTTTTTTTTTCAATCTTTTCAATTTCTTTTTGGTAAAGGACTAATTCTTCTTCTGGTAAGTAATTTTTATTTGACCAAGGGTTACTACTTTGATTTAAAGTTTCAGATTTTGTATTATCCAATTTTTTTCTATCTTCTACAACCGTTGCATCTACGCCAGTTATAATTCTTTTTCCAAGCACATTATAGTCAGATTTTTTTTTAGTTATAAAACACATTGAATTTATAAATTCTATAGAATGGATTTGATCAAACTGTATATTAGAAACTTCTATTTTATAATTTGTAGAAAATCCTTTTAAGAGCCAATCCTTTTTTTTTTCAACACCCCAGTGCTCATAGTTAAGTATATCGATAAGTTTCTTAAAAAAATTAATTGATGATATTGGGTAGAAAAGTCCACCACCGTGTTCTTGCCAGTAGCTACAATGCAAATCTTCTATTATGTACAATCCACCTTCCTCAAGGTGGTTAAAATAATTTGAAAAAGAACTAACCACGTCTATAGAGTTGTGGGAACCATCATCAATAATTATATCAAATTTTGAGTATTTAGTTATTTTATCTTTAATCTCCTGTTTATTAGCATCCCCAATTATTAATTTAATATTTGAATTTTTATATTTTAATTGTTCACATTTTGTATCTATGTCGCAGCCTAAAATGAGTTTAGCTTTTGTAAAGTATTTTGCAAAAATTTCTAAGGATCCTCCATTTAGAATTCCAATTTCAAATAATTTAATAGGTAACTGCCGGTAGTTATTGAGTTTTTCATCATATAGATCTAGGTAAAGGGACCACTTATCCGAAACTTTCCCAGAATGGTCTCGATACAAATCTTTTAATAATTTCATCATTTAATTTTACTATAATTTAACTATTTACAAAAAACTCTATTAAATATATACCCTATGTGCCGGTGATTATTGCGAAGGGGCCATACCCGATCCCATTCCGAACTCGGAAGTCAAGCCTTTCAGCGCCGATGGTACTTTGTCTTAAGACATGGAAGAGTAGGACGTTGCCGGCATAAAAATCTTAATTTTATTGTATTATGAAAGTAGTAACATCATTAAAATCGCACAAAAAGAGAGACCTTAATTCAAAATTGGTTAGAAGAAGAGGACGTATATATATAATAAATAAGAAGAATCCTAAATTTAAAGTTAGACAGCGTTAATGAGAATTATTGGGTCTGTTAAAGAAGATCTTTCTATAGAAAAAAGAATTTCCATCGTACCAGAAATTGTTAAAAAATATACTGATTTAAAACTTTCAGTATTGTTAGAAAAAAATTATGGGGAACACCTTGGAATATCAGACGTAGAATACGAAAATAAGGGAGCGAATTTTTGTAATTCTGCAAAAGAAGTTTTAGAAAAATCTGAAATGATTTTAAAAGTAAATTTTCCATTAAATGATGAAATCAACCACATAAAAAGTGAGTCTATAATAATTGGTCAGTTTGACACCTTTTCAAATAAAGAAGTGATAAATAAATTAATTAAAAAAAAAGTTAAAATTTTTACACTTTCATTACTTCCTAGAATTACAAGAGCTCAGTCAATGGATGTTTTGTCTTCACAAGCAAACTTGGCAGGTTATAGAGCTGTTATAGAATCAGTTGAAGAATTTGATAAAGCGGTACCCATGATGATGACTGCTGCTGGAACTATTAATCCTGCTAAAGT
>MDSV01169642.1_pt1 | contig 24271 bp, 21 predicted proteins | sample 810851 | NCBI WGS metagenome assembly MDSV01 (sample SAMN05326640, study PRJNA326480) | marine metagenome | isolation source: seawater | place: Atlantic Ocean: North East | collected 2012 | reverse complement strand
TTAATTTTATATTTAGGTTGTTGTTTTATTCATCTGCACAACATTATCATTACTTAATTTAGATTCCTTTATTGTCTGCTCCATAATTGATAAAATTTCATCCTCATTATAATCATTATATGCAGCAATTAATCTTTCCATTCTCTCCATAATATTTATCGAGCTAACATTGTGTCGCGCAAGTTTTATCTTTTTATGTGTTGTTTTTTCTTGAATTTCATTTTCATAAAATAATTCTTCATAAATTTTCTCACCAGCCCTCAGTCCTGTGTAAGCAATCTTTATATCATCTTTTGGTTTCAAACCAGATAATCTTATGAGCTGTTCGGCAAGGTAGCTTATTTTTATTGGTTCACCCATATCTAAAACAAATATTTCGCCCCCCTTCCCCATACTCCCGCTTTGGAGTATTAATTGACAAGCCTCTCTAATAGTCATAAAAAATCTAGTAACATCTGGATGGGTAACGGTGACAGGGCCACCTCCGCTTATTTGCTCTTTGAATAAAGGAATAACACTACCATCTGAACCTAATACATTCCCAAAACGGACAGTTAAAAATATAGTTTTGCTTGTTGAATTGATAAGCTCGCTATATAACTCGGATATCCTTTTTGTCATGCCTAAGATATTAGTTGGATTTACCGCCTTATCAGTTGAAATTAACACAAATCTATCAGATTCATTCTCTACAGCAGCATCGATTATATTTTTTGTACCAATAACATTATTTCTAATAGCTTCTCTTGGCTCTTTCTCAAGTATTGGAACATGTTTATATGCCGCAGCATGAAAAATTATATTAGGCATATATTTTTTCATTATGTAATCGACTTTAGTTTTATCACACAGATCTCCGAGAACTAGATTTAATGAAATTTCTGGATAATGAGCTACAAGTTTTCTTTCTAAATTGTATAAATTGAATTCCCTTCTTTCATAAACAATTAATTTTTTTGGTTCAAGTCTTGCTATCTGTAAGCATAATTCAGAACCAATAGATCCGCCGCCACCGGTAACTAGTATGGTTTTATTTGCAATACTATCTTGGATATCTTGCCAATTGAATTCAATTTTTTCTCTACCTAACAAGTCTTCAATAGAAACTTCTCGCAGTACTGAAAGTGCAGACTTCTCACCAACCATATCCTCGATACCTGGCAAAGTACGCATCGGTATATTGGTTTTTTCACATATTTCTAATATTCTTTGCATATGACTACTCGTTGCAGAGGGTATTGATATAAATATTAAATCAACATCAAATGTTTTTGTAATATTTTCTGTACGCATTATATTTCCGTATATTTTTACTCCATGAATCTCAGATCCCTTTAGAGATTCATTATCATCCAAAATAGCAACTGGTAAATAAATGCGATCTCTCATAATTTCTCTAATTAACATTTCTGCAGCACGGCCAGCACCAATTATCAAAACTCTTGAGCAACCTTCATCTGATTGAAATGAAAAACTTCGATCTTTCCATAAACGATAAGCTAGTCTAGGTCCGCCAAGCAGAAAAATTAGAAAGAAGGGGTAAAGTATTAATATCGATCGGGGGATACCCTCAAGCCTAAACAAGATGAAAAAAGCCAGTGTTAAGCATAAGCCACCCGCTATTGAGGCACGAAATATATTCCAGAGATCGGGGATGCTAGCAAATCGCCATAGACCTCGATATAGATGAAACCGCCAAAAAATAATGCCTTGAACAAATAATAGAACAGGGATTATGTATATACTTTTTTGCCATTCAGCAAATGGAAATTCAAAATTAAACCTCGCCCACCATGCAAGCTCCCAAGCAATGACAGACATAAATAGGTCATGCAATATAACTTGTGTTTTCTTATTAAGATTGAAAAAATTCTTCATCTAATAGTAATTTGCCTATATTTTTTCTGTACAACATACCACACACACATCAAAAAAATATATATTACAGCCGTAATATACACGCCTACATCTGACATTTTATATACAATATATGACGCAGGCCATTGAATTAATAAAGCATAAATAATAAAGATTATAGCCAATTTCTTATGACTATAGCCCATCTGCAATACTCGTTGATATGAATGCGACCTATGGGCTTTGTACCATTTCTCTCTTCTTATAATCCTCATAACGAGAGTTAATGAAGAATCCACTATAAAAAAAGAAAGTAATATAAACCATATATATAGTGAGAAATAATTAGATAAATACGTAAATATCATTAAACAGCCAAAAACAAAACCAATTACGCAACTACCCACATCGCCCATAAAGATTTTAGCTTGAGGCCAATTCCATATTACAAAACCAAGAGATGAAGCAGTCAATCCATAACAAAATACCGCGAATGCATTTTGATTGATAGATGAAAAAATAATAGCTATAGGTAAGGCGCAGACAATCGCTTGAATACTAGAAATAGCATCAGCTCCATCCATAAAGTTATACATATTTATGAACCACGATAAAAGAATTATCAACAGAATTATGAAATAATATGATTCAAATATATTTTGATTTAATACGGTTGAAATAAAAACTGTAGAAATTAATACATATAGTGATGCTCTAATCTTGATACTTAAACCTCTAAGATCATCAACAATCCCTATAATTGAGATAAGCATAATACAAAATGTAAATAATAATAAATGATCTGGGATATTATTATGAGTCTTCATAACAAATACTAGACACACAATTAATGACAGAGAAATAGATAAACCCCCTCCTCTTGGTGTCGTAACTGTATGGGAGCTCCTATCATTTGGAATATCAACAATATCTCTCGCTGTTGCAAAAGCAATGATATACCGCGTCAGTAAAAACGAAAAAATAAAAATACAACTAAATATTATTACTAATTCTAATATGTTCATTTTTTATTAAATAATAGTTTATAAAAACTAATTGTTTGCTTATTTATAATTTCACTTGAAAAGGTATTTTCAACAACAACTCTACTCTGTTTTCCAAATTTCTCTCTAAGCTTTAAATCATCTACCAATAATTTAATGCTATCTGCGAGTGATTTTGAATCTTTTGGATCCACTAAAAATCCATTTACATTATTTTCAACTATTTCCCTGCACCCAGGAACATCCGTTGCAACAATAGCTAGCCCGCAGGATGCAGCCTCTAATAGAAATTTAGGCATACCCTCTCGATATGATGGCAAACAAGCTATGTTAGATTTTTGTAGAATATCAAGCATTACGTCCTCATGGCCTATCCATTCAATCACTCCTTCCTTATTCCATTTATCTAATTGTTTTTTTGGGATCATTGCTGGATTACCCGAATCAGTATCTCCAGCAAGTATAAATTTTGTCTGGCTGAACTCTCTCTTCACCATTCTCGCTGCATCGACATACTCTCTAATACCTTTATCAATTAACATTCGCGCACCAAGAATAACACAGGGTAAAACTGGTTTGTTTTTAGCAGGAATAAAATAATTATGGTCCACTCCTGAACCTTTTATAATTATATTATTATCGCGGTTTGATTGATTACCTTTCATTAAAAAATCTTGATCATTCTTATTTTGGAAAATTGTATAAGTATTTTTTAAATTTAATACTATTTTTAATATTGGATAAATTAAAATTTTAATTATCTTTGCTGAAGCTCTATTAGAGACAAATATATAGCCTAATCCTGTAACTGCATTAATGATTATTGGTATCTTAATAAATTTAGCTACGATTGTTCCATATAATATTGGCTTAATCGCAACATGATGTAATAAATCAGGCTTTTCTTTTTTATATATATTATATAGGGATATGATTGTTACAAATTCAGTTAATGGATTACATCCGGAGCGTGAAATTTTGAATGGGATTACTTTTATACCATGTGATTCAATAATTTCTTTATGTTTTGTTACTTGTGTTATGACGGCAACTTCATAACCAGCGTTTACAGCAGCCGTAGCAATTGAAATACGATGAGAATAAAAAAACCAATCTTCTGTTACAACAAAAATAATTTTTTTATCTTTCTTCTTCATTAATATAAATTATCTAATATGGTATCTAAGTATGCCATTTTGAATGCCATGATTGAAACATTAGCAATACCCATAATTTATACTGATGGTTTCTATGTCCCATCATATGCTCATTTAAGTATTTTTGAGCAACATCATTATTGAAAAAATCATGCTTCTTAAGTTGCTCTGAAGAAAGCAAATCTTGTGACCATTCCCTAAGCGGGCCCCGTAACCACTGTCCAATAGGAATTGAAAAACCCATTTTTGGACGTTCGATAATTTGTGACGGGATATAACGATGCAATAATTGCCTCAATAACCATTTACTTTTTCCATTACGTTGCCTCATTTTTATAGGCTGTTTTAATGCAAATTCAACAACACGGTGATCTAGTAAAGGAACACGTGCTTCTAAACCGACTGCCATACTAGCTCTGTCAAGCTTTACTAAAATATCATCGGGTAAATAACTCACCATATCCATATATTGCATACGTGAAATATAATTATCTATATTAGCTTTTAAGTTATTTTCTATGGCTACTGTTTTTATTTCACCCGAATATTTAACAATAGACTGAGGATTTGACCATTGACTAACAAGTTCTCGATAAATATCTTGCTCATTATTCAAAGGTAATATTGAAGCAACTTTGTATAGCTTGTCTGCAAAATTGTTATATTTCACTCTAGAAGGTAAACATTGAGAAAAATTATCCCACGAAATTGGACTTATACTATTGATTATTTTTGTAAATGTTTTACGTATTGTGGTTGGGACGAGCTTAGAGCCCAAAGCAAATTTATCTGCCCATTTATAACGATTATAACCAGCAAATAATTCATCACCGCCATCACCGGATAACCCAACCGTTACATGTTCTCCCAATAATTGACTTATTAAATAAGTGGGGATTTGGGATGAGTCAGCAAAGGGCTCATCATAAATATCTGGTAACTTAGGAATTATATCGATCGCATGGTTTGGTTCTAAGTATAATTCTGTATGATCGGTCTTTAGATATTTTGCAACTTTTGATGCATGGTAAGCCTCATTATAATCTGACTCATGAAAACCGATTGAATATGTCTTAACCGACTGCATATTATTTTTTTGCATTAAAGCAGTAACAATAGAACTATCGATTCCTCCAGATAACATTGATCCAAGTGGTACATCTGCAACCATACGTTTCTTAACGGCATCTTCCAATAATATATCAAGCTTATCGATTGCTTGATCATCAGATTCAATAATTTCATTACCATTTGAAGCATATGACAATGGGTCCCAATACTTTTCAATTTTAGGACTTTTTCCTCTTACCCAAGTTAAGATTGTGCCAGGAGATAATTTTGAAACATTTTTATATATAGAAGCTGGTGAAGGAACATACCCGTATCTAATAAAACTAGTAAATGCATCGTTATCAATTTCAGGATTCCAATCTGGTATTACACTGAATGATTTGAGCTCAGAGGCAAAAGCCATTCGCTTATTCGTGTAATGCCAATACAATGGTTTTATACCTAATCTATCTCTAACCAAAGTAAGCGTATCCAAACGACAATTCCATATAGAAAAGGCAAACATTCCAATCATACGTTCAACTGCGTGACGTACACCCCAAACAATGCAAGCAGCTAATACAACTTCCGTGTCTGATTGACCTGAAAAATTGTACCCTTTTGAAGATAATTCTTTTTTAAGCTCAAGATAATTGTAAACTTCGCCATTAAAAGTAATCACATAATTACCGCAGTTAGAAATCATTGGCTGGCGTCCTTTATCAGACAAATCAATAACAGAAAGACGGCGATGACCTAGATAGACTTCATTTTCTTTATTGACCCATTCCCCAGATTGGTCAGGTCCACGATGAGCTAATTTTTCACGCATCATGATAATAACCTGCTTAGAATCATAAGCTGGTGTTATTGATTTTGAATGTATCAGGCCGCAAATTCCACACATAATATAATAGTATTTAACGTGATATATAAAAATTGTTAAAGGTCAGAATTATACATAATTATCTAGCTATGTATTATAGCTTAGATTAAACAAATGGATATTATTCAAAGTACTTAGAATTTAATAGACAATGTAGCCTTGGGTGTTATACCTCTAGCTAGAAATCCAATTGATTCTTGATAATTTTTATCAAATAAATTATCGATACTTAAACTCAAATCAATATATGAATTGATTTTATAGTGTGTTGATAGATCGAATTTTGTATAACTGGATAAAACTCTATTTCCTGTTACAACTGAAGAATCGTAGCGGTCATCTGTATATGTCGAGTCTAAATTTATGTAAAGATTGGGTTTAAGTACCCATTCTAAATTAATACCACCCTTCCAATCTGGTCGATGTCTAAGTACTGCATTAGCTACGTCTAAATCACTATGTATATATGTTGCATGTGAACTGACAGATAAACTATTAGAGAAAAAATACTTCGCTGACAATTCAATACCATCGGTATTTAATTTAGAGCGGTTTACAAGACTAAAAGTTGTTGAATCAAAATCTATCAAATTTTTATATTTAATAGTAAATAATGTTAAGTCATACTGAATTTTATTAGAACTGTTTCTTCCACTAAAATTAAATTCTATACCATCGCTTTTCTCAGGAATTAAATTTGAGTTACCAACAAGCGCATTACCAAGAGAATAAAAACTTGGTAATTTAAAACCTTTACCCCAACTAATACTTGTTGAAAACATTTCATTAAATTTATAAGTAAAACCAATCTTGGGGCTTATGTTGTCATTAAAATCTTTAGTAAAATTAAAGCGAAATGACGCTAGAAACATTGCATTAGATAAGACATTGTATTTAGCAGATATTAAAGGACTGTAGGTTGTTCTTTTCCTGCTATCTTTTGCTAATCCTGATATCGCTACATCACTATCAATTATACTTTTTGCTGTCTCTACATCTAATCCTGTGATGAGACTAAAATTATCACTTAGTTTAAAATTATTATTTAAGTACAGGCTATATATCGTGTAACGGCTATCACTTGAATTTTTTGATATGCCCGATGCATTTCCAATACCAGGATTAACACCGGGTGATTTTAAGTCTTCTTGCTCGTAGTAATAGCTGCCTTGAATATTATAATTTATTAAACTATTGAATTTTTTTTTAAAATTAATTGATATTCCTTTTCCATTTGATTTCTTATGCTCTAAATCTCGTTTTTCTGAAAGAATTATTCCACCGCTATCATCTGGAAAATATGAACTAAAACTATTTGTTGAATTTATTTTTAACTTTAAGCTACTATCATTATCGTCTTTTCTTATTAAGAAATTTATTGTATCAAGTTTAAAGTTACTCCCATCACTAGAAATACCATCATTACTGTTTGATACATACAAATTATATTGATATTGATTCATCGTTTCTGCGGCTCTTAAAGAAAGATTATAATACCCTCCGCTCCCATAACGAATGTCTGATCTATTTATACTTGTCGTATCGCTATATGCGCCGAATGTTGAAATATTAATTATACCAGCTAATGCATCTGACCCACCTATCGATGATGACGGACCTTTTGCAACTTCAATTTGATTAATTGCATTAACATCTAGTAATGAAAAGTTATACCCGCCACCTCTGCTATTTGTAGGATTATTTACTTTAATACCATCAATATAAATCGATGTAAAATTTGCCTCGGCATTTCTAAAAAAAACTGAACTGATATTACCGCGAGCAGAAGATCTATCAACATTAATTCCAGGGATCTTATTAAGTAGAGTGAATGTATTGATAGGTTGTTTTTTAACTATATCGTCTTTTGTAATTATATATATTGGGATAATAGGATTATATAAATCGGTTGTAAAACCAGATTCTTGAACAATAACTGGTTTCAATTGAACTTTAGTATTAGCACTGATGTGATGCGGATATGAGTATAAAAATATCAGAGTGAATAAAAAATATTTTTTTAGGATGCACATAATAATTAATCGGTTTTTTTGCTGAAAATTAAAATGATGCGCATATATTTAATAAAATCTGTAATTATATTAATAGCCAATAATGATAAATCACGTGTATACTTGGCAAGATCGAATGTATTGTATACATTTACTAACTGCGTTTACTATGAATTCAGTGGATTTTCTTTTTATGTATAGTACAGCTAGTCCGATGAAAGGAAATAATAAACAATTTTTTAAAATAATTCAGAAATAATTCTCATGCAATATTTATACTTATTTATAGTAGTACTAGCCTTATCTACTGGGCAGATACTATTTAAAAAAGCTGCTGATACTCTGGCAAATTTAGAAAAGTCATGGCATCTAATCTATGAAATGACATTCATCAGTGGAATCCTTATCTATGCAATAACAACTCTGCTATGGATTTGGTGCCTACAAAATATTGAATTAAATCGTGCTTATCCATTTACTGCCTTAGCCTATGTTATCGTTCCTGTTGCAAGTTGGGTACTATTAGGTGAATCGGTAAATAAAAAAATGGGGCTAGGTATATCACTTATTTGTCTTGGTGTATTTTTAACTAGTACAGCATAAGGAGAAATATGCAATATTTATATTTATTTATAGTGGTATTGGCAATGTCCGGAGGGCAGATACTATTTAAAAAATCTGCTGATACTCTGGCAAATTTAGATAAATCATGGCATCTAATCTATGAAATGACATTTATTAGTGCAATTATTATTTATGCAATAACAACTCTACTATGGATTTGGTGCCTACAAAATATTAAATTGAATCGAGCTTATCCATTTACTGCCTTAGCCTATGTTATCGTTCCTGTTGCGAGTTTGATGGTATTAGGAGAGTCAATAAATGAAAAGTTACTACTTGGTATATCCCTGATATGTGTTGGAGTTTTTTTAACAAGTACTGCTTAAATTATAAATATAATTGATGTTTCTAAATAAAAATTACAATAACTTATTTAGCACAGCCAATATTTTTCTATGGCCTTTAGTCGTCTTTGTTGTTTTTTTTATCACATTCATCATAGTTAATGGCGGTCCAATAACAAATGATGAGTTGAAATATTTAGCACTTAGTTTAGATACAACTCAAGAGCCTCGTATTCTTAACCGTTATTTTCATATTTATTTTCAGAAATTTTTTGTTTACTATTTGAATGACCCATTTGTTGGAATGCAAATATTCTGGTCCTTTATTATTTCATCAACAGCAGCATTAACTTTTTACTCAGCTTTATTGATATCAAATTCAAAAAGTCTTGCCATTGGATTTCTTTCATTACTATTCCTATTAATACAGCCACTAATATTTAGATTTAATGGAGTTACATATGCAGACTACACCGTAATGCTGATACTCGCATTATCGATGGCTATATATGTTTCAACTGATATGAATTCTCTACGAAGTAAATCAAAATCAATTTTTATACTTAGTGCATTATTAATACTATCAATAAAATCAAAAGAAACTGGAATTGTTAATATCATTTTTATAATTGGAATAATTGCAAGTAATCTTAAGATTTCTTCAATATTTCGATTATCTTTATGTGGAGTAATTGGCATACTGTCAGGTATATTCCTGATGGCTCTACTTGATGCATTCATACTAGGAGACTATTTATTCAGCTGGCGCTTTTCAAATATTGAGCAACTATTTTCATTTAATAGCGGTGGGCGAGAGAGAGTTATAGGTAATTGGTATTCATTAATATCTGAGACTGATCTAATAATACCATTTTTTCTCTATTTATTATCATTACCCTATATTATAGATAAGGAAAAACCAAGTCATATTAAATTTTTATATCTCCTGCCTATTTTTATAGTTTTATTTCTAACGATTACATCTGGATTTGGCAGATTAAGAATAGTACCCAGATATATAGTTCCTATTATTCCTATTATCTCCATACTTGCTGCAAATTATATTCAACTTTCAGGAATATCCATAATTAATAAATTAAAACTATCAAAAAGAAGTTTTTTTTGGTCGATAATTTTTGTTATTTTTTTAATGAGTGTTGCATACTTTTTAAGAAATACAAGTAATTTGATAAACCTTAATGGATGGACTCCTAGATTGTTTTTAAGTAACATTTTTTATCCTATGGTAATTTCTCTGATTTTAATTTTTTATATTTTTTTAAAAAAGAATTCTAATGCATACAAAGTATTATTCTTAAGTTTATTCGTAATATCGATATTACCACCTCTAATCGCTATTCCTAATAATGTGCTGTTTAGTGGGAAATTATTTGATAGCCGTATATATCCATTAGAAACTTTTAGGAATAATTTGAAAATAAATAAAAACACAGTACTAATATTATCTGGTGGGACTCTAGGATTTTCAGGAGGACTAATTCCATTTTACTTCGATGTTAAAATAAGCTGCAGCGATCGGGGAAATAAATATCCTATTTTGTGTGCTAGCGATGAAAATAAGAAAATTTATAGCAATTATTTTAATGATGATGGAATGGTGGGAAAAGATGGTAGATTTGATTATGCAATACTAACGATAAACAAATATGAACAATATTGGGAAACATCTTATCCCTCTGACACGTATAATATTATTCGTGATGATGATAAAAAATATGTGCTAATATGTAAAAATAAAATCTGCAATAAATAAAACTATGACCATCTAACCAATAATGAAAATCTAATTAAATTATTATGAATAAACTCAGTATAGTAATTCCAGCGTATAATGAAGAGGAAGGTATTGTTGAAACACTCAAACAACTAACAGCCTCTTTTCCAAATAGCGAAATTATTGTTGTTGATGACGGAAGTACTGATGCTACTACTGAATCTGTATTAAATTTTAATACGGTTAAACTAATCAAGCATGAGTTTAATAGAGGATATGGTAGTGCTATAAAAACTGGGATGCATGCTGCAACCAAAGACTATGTTGCTTGGTTCGATGCTGATAATGAGCATAATGCTGAAAATTTAAAAAATATGGTCGAAATATTAGAAGATCAAAAACTTGTTGCTGTGTTAGGTCAGCGTGACAGATCGATAAATAAAATGCGTGGCTTTGGGAAATTTATAATTAGGCTTTTAGCTTGGTCATTGGATGTAAAAACAGGTATAGACTTAAATTGTGGGCTACGTGTTTTTCGAAGAGAGATTATACTAAAATATCTTTATCTGCTGCCTGACAAATACAGTGCAAGCTTAACTTCTACGATAATAATGATTGAGAGAAAATATCCATTTACCTTTCATCCTATATCTATCAATCAAAGACTTGGTGAAAGTAAAGTTGCGCTATCTGATGGTTTTGAAGCATTAATTTTAGTACTAAGAGCAATAACACTTTTTTCACCGATTCGTGTATTCCTTAGATTGAGTATTTTATTACTAAGTGTTGGATTAATTTACGGAACCATCAAAGCAATAATAACAGGCCTTGGGTTCTCAGTTCTATCTGCGATTCTTATTGTGGCGGGACTAATTGTAGGAGCACTTGGCCTTATTGCTGACCAAATAAGTCAGATGAGACTTACAAGTCTTGATATTGAGCATAGGAAAAAGGAGAGAGATTAATCTGAAGTGATTAAGATTTCTGAGTAAAGTTTAATATATTTTTCAACAACATTATCCCAAGAAAAACTTAAAACGCGTGCATATGAAAGAGATGAGTACTTATCTTTTATTTTACTAGACATCATTAATTGCATTGCTTGCGATAAACCTACCGCATCATTTGTATCAACCATGATTCCATCCTTACCATTTCTTATGATATCTCTACAACCTTGGGCATTAGTTGTAATAATAGGTAATCCTGATGCCATTGCCTCAATAAGAACAATTCCAAAAGTTTCAATGAGTGAAGGCAAGACAAAACAATCTGACATTTTATATATATCCACTAAACTAGAAGATGGAAATTGTAAATTAGCATTTCCAATATTATTCTCAATTTTAACCTCATCATGTAAAATCACATTTTCGTTTATACCAAGTTCATTCACTTTATACTTTAATAATGAAACATTTTTTCCAACAAATAACACCTTAAAATTACTACTGATGACTTTTTTTAATAATACTATTGATTTTAACAAAACCTCGAAGCCTTTCTTTGGGTGATTCCTACTGACTGATAAAAAAAGAAACGTATCATTATGAATCTCATATTTTTCTCTAATTTTTTTTCTATTTATTTTTTTTGAAAACCTCTCAATATCAACTCCGTTAGGAATATATTTTATAGATGATTCTGGTATTTTTAATTTTATATATTCTGATGCAACCGAATCACTAATAGCAACTAAATTTTTAGACTTTGGTAAATAATAATTAATTATATCGTTCTTTTTTTTATTTAAGCGCATACCATAATTGATATTGGGTATAGATTGAATGTCTTCACCGACACAACGAATAAGATATTTTACTTTATTATTTTTTGCATAGTGCGTCATCGCCACGCCTAGGGGATAACCTATGGTCACATGCCAGATATCAATTTCAAAACGCCATTGAACATACTTAAAGTAAGTATCATAAATAAAGAATCCCAGTTTCTGATTTAACTCAAGAAATGATGACGCTCCAGGTGGCAATGAAATAACTTTGTAAGGTAAAATCCACTTCTTCTTTTTTAATAATTTGTGATGTGTATATGAAGTAATAATAATCGGTCTATGTCCTTTTTCAATTAATCGTAATGCAATATTATGTAAGCCAACTTCAGCTCCACCTTGAGCAGGAAGAAATGAGCCGATCGGCATTGCTACTATCAAGTTTTTTTTCATACGAACCTTCTTAATTGATATGCTTGATAATTATATCTCTAAAATAATGACAAAATTCTTCATAACCATCTCGATGCCCAACATAATAGTGATATTTTTCTTGTCCATTTCTCCCAACCTCACGCCATGAATTATAATCATCAAGTATACTATCTATAACGAATTCTAAATTAGATAAATCCCAGTCATGAGATATAATTGTTTTATAATCTAATTCCACATCATCATTATAAAAATTTGGATATGTTTCCATATGCGACATATCAGGTTTAAGTAAAATTGTCCCAGATAAGAAGGTTTCAAAATCTTTTAATGTGATCTCGCCTAACCCGAATGGAGACACCACAATTTTTGAATTTTTTAGTTCTTTTAAATACTTTTGACGTGTAATTTTATTGGTTCTTAGTACACTTGATAGTTTCTTTCTAATTTGTTTTCGCTGATAACATACTGTTTTTCTTGGATAATCTATGCCCATTCGGCATGATATATCGATAACTTTTTTGATATTATTATGATAGTTTGTTTTTGGATATCTTAATAAATATTCTAAGGGAATATATCGGTATAAAGAAGTTAGGTATGGACCTAAATATGAATAATTTGCTAATCCAGAGTTCCATGAAATATTTAATTTATTAAGATCATTTTTATTCTCAATTTTTCTATTAGTAGCTGGGATTTCATCATCAACACCAAATTTTTTATGATAATAATCGGTATAAATCCTATTACCATAGTGATTTTCTAGATATTTATTTTTATCTTTTAATAGCTGAGATTTATAATATGCTGTTACATAAGGAATAACTTGAGACTGTATCCAGCCTGTACTATCAGATGTATCAAAAAATAAAACAGCTTTTATCTTATTTTTTAATTTAGCTATTCTTATTATTATTTCATCATCACCATATGTGTACCATAATTTGCTGAAGTATTTACTATCTAGTATGAGTAGATCACAATCATATATTTTATCTGAAATATCATAAAATATTGAAAATGATATCCCTAAATCAATAAGCCTTTTTTTATTTATTATTATAGGGAAAAGAAATGCGCATGCATTAGGCGAGACAAATCCTTTCGTTAGGATATTAATTTTATGCATTTATTTTTTTAAAAACAGAAGAGCAATTATTTTCGTTTAAAATATAATCTGATAATAAGAATTATAATTGAAAAAATGATACCAGAAATGAAGGAAAATATAATATGACGATACCTAGGCTCGGGCAGATATCTGCTTATAAGAACTTTAATCTTATTATTTTTTTGATTATTTTTATTATCTGATTTTTGTTTTAATAAATAATCAGCTAAGATTGTCGCATCCGCCTCATTTGCATTTACGCTAGCCATTTTTATCAAATGATTATCAAAAGATGGTTCCTGAATAAATGAAATTAGCCAAGAACGAACTCTATCCTCACCTTTATTTCTCATTGTGTTTGAACGTAATATTTTATATATTTCTAAATCGTTTTCTGATTGATCTAAAAGTTTAATCTTATTTTCATAATCTTCTGAATTTAATCTTTGATACAGTCTTGCTAGTAGGTCATTGTCTAAATTAGGACCAAAACCGCCGCCTTTACCATTAATAATATGACACCCTCTACAACCATATTTACTTACTAGAGTTTTTGGATTTATTTCATTAATTAATTTATTAGGGTAATTGTTATTGATATCATAAGTTATTCTAAACACATAACTTTGCCCATCACTATTTGGAAACATTGGAATAAAATATAATCCATCGGAAGCAAACTCAATTGATACCGGTAACTGACTTGATTTTCCACGGAATTTTAATAAGTGCTGGGGAGATGAAGATAGTTTATTTTCTAAAAAATCATAATCAAAAAATATGATACTCCTATCACCATGATCACCGGGGCCACTTCCACCAGGAGCTCCAGATGAAACAATAAAAAAAGTATCTTTAAATTTTTCTGGAAACGTAGATAAATCAGGTCCAATTCTGTCTAGATGCACCAGACCCACTGCTGGACTAAATAAATATTCTGCTTTTGCAGCAAAGCTCCAATCAGAACCATCATATAGGTAATTTTCTCCTTTGATGATCTCATTAAATTTATCAACACCACCTCCATTTTCAGTTACAAATAACCTATTACCAACCAATTTCATACCAAAAACATTTCTAACACCATACGCCCAGATATAATCTCTAGCTTCAATCTTATTATCATTTTTATAAAAAGGATTATCCTGTAGCGGTTTGAAATCTAGATTCATTCTAATTATTGAACCTAGTGTAGATTCTAATTTCTGACTTTCATTCTTTATTCTACCAAAACCAACGGCGATAAATAACTCCTCATCATGAATGACACAAGGTCCTATTTGGTGACTTGTATGCGAAATTTCATCTTTAAAAAGATCGAGAAAATATGTGCTTGAATTTGGTGATATACCAATTCGGCCAGGTGAATTTTCATATCGTATGATTCCATTTCTATATACTCCATTCTCATCAAGATATGCAAATGTTACATACACATAGCCATGTTTTTGGTCGAGACAAAGGCCTGCTGCTCCGACCGGATCGAAGCGATCGAGATTTTGCGGCAAAGGTAAAATATTTTCAGAGTATGTATGTACAGTACGATCATTTGTTACAACTTTAAGCTTACCTTTCAGCTCAAGTACAAAATATAACGGATCACTAGGTAATTTTCCTGGATTATTTATAAATGCAATTTCAGATGGAAGACTATAACCGCCAGTGTCTATCGTCATGTTAAAATCATCAGCAAGCGCCCAATCATCCTTCCAAATATTACTATTTTGATTTAATGAATTGTTTGCTAAAACATTTGTCAGGTGTAGAGTTAATATTAAATAAATCAAATATCTCATGATTTATTTTTCCTGCAATAAAATGTCATAAAGTTTCCATAAAATGCTGGTGATATCTCTTTAACATTAAATAATCTATTTAGACTATCTTGATTAAAATATTTTGTATTAAAATATGGATAATCCACATAATCAATTACTAATGAATGATCTCTCAGCATACGATGCATAGAATCATTTGAAAAGAGACTTATATGAGTCGAGTCGTGTAACAATCTATAGTTGTTTCCAAAATGTCTGGCGCAACCAGAATCGAAATCAGGCGTTGCAATAATAATTATACCGTTATCTTTTAATATTTTTATAGCTTTTTTTAAATTTTTAATAGGATCTTGCGTGTGCTCGATTACATGATGCATAACTATCAAATCGAAAAAATTACTTTCATAATCAGCATTTAGAAAATGCTCGTTTTTAATATCTGCATATTGAGCAGCATACTCAGAGGCATATTTGGAAATTTCGACACCATGCTTCTTCCAATCCTCCTCGACCGCTGATAATAACCAGCCTAATCCGCAGCCAATATCCAATATTTTTCCAGGTTTAAGTTGTTTAATATAATTTAACTCAGTGGTAATATCGGATAAATACTGTTCTTTTTCATCAATACGATTTCTTTTATTCCCATCGGGATCAATACTATTTGACCAGTAGTTATCCTCCGATGATTCGTTCTCTCTACTTATAGAAACATAGTAATCATTTGATAAATATAGTTTTCTCATTTCCGTACAAAGATTGAATTTTTTAGGCAAATCTATCATATTGTGATTCCCTGTTTCTGACACATATCAAAAAAAATACTTTCTTTGTTATCATACAATTCTCTAGTCGTTCCGGTTTCAGAAATAGAACCATTTGACAGTATGTAAACTCTATCACAGTCCATAATTGTAGAAAGTCTATGCGCGATAATAAGCATTGTTTTTTTACCTTTAATTTTCGCAATCTCTTGTTTGATATAATTTTCTGTACCAGAATCTAATGCGCTAGTTGCTTCATCAAATATTAATAATTGTGGATCCTTGAATAGTTCCCTTGCAATCGCAATTCTCTGTCGTTGCCCCCCTGATATCTTTATACCTTTTTCACCTAAAATAGTATTTAAGCCACTTGGCATATCATTCACAAATCCTTCACATTGCGCTGCTTTAATAGCACTGATTATAGTTGAGTCATGTAAGTGATCTGAATTATTAGCCTCCCAAAGTGATACATTGTTAGCTATAGTATCATCAAACATAAATGGCTCTTGAGTGACATACCCTATAAAACGACGCATTTCTGACAACTTAAGAGAGGAGTAATCTATATTTCCTAACATTATTCTGCCGCTCGATGGTTTCAATAAACCTGTTAGAAGGTAAAAGAGAGTTGTTTTACCTGCACCTGAGTCGCCTACTATACCAATAGTCTCAAACGGTTTAATGTTAATACTAATATCACTTAATATTACTTTTTCATCATATTTGAAATAAACATTTTCAAATTTTATTTCTTTTAAAATATCTGCTTCATTTTTTGCGCCTTCTATTTCCTTATTTGACGATAATTCATCAATTGTCTTCTCGACTGATAGAACACCTCCTACTGTTCTATTAAATTTTTGGTGATCTCCCGGGATAGTCAAAAATAATATTAGTAGCCTATATAAGATAAGTGACAAAATCATAATATTAGCAACATTACCATCAACTATTACCACCTGATAGTAAATAAATGCTACTAATGCAATGACAGCAATTGGTTCTTTTAAGGACTCTAGTAACGCAATATTAAAAATTATTTTTAATTCTTTTTTTGCTAAATCATTAATCTCAGAGCGAAGCATATTACTTACATTTAAAAAAGAACTTGTTGCTTTCAAATAAGAGAAGCTTTGTATAGTTTGAATTAATAATCTAAATATTTTATTGTTAAGTTTTGTGATATTTATCGATAGTTTCGCGGTGTTATTAGAAACTTTTCTTAAAAATATAAAACTTATTGCTCCGATTAAAAAAAATATTAGAGTTATGGTTGGATTGATAATTAATGCTGCGGGAATATAGAGTAATGCATGAATTATACTTATTATTAAACGACAGAAAGCTCTCATTGATGATGAGAATCTATTAACTTCCTGATTGACTACATTGGTAAACGTACCAGAGCTTTGATCTGCATAGTATCTATATGTCATCAAGTTTAAGAGATTCGTTATTTTCTTTCGTATATCACATTTAACGGTTGTGATTATATGACCTGAGAAATAGATTTGTGCCATCACAGCAAAGCCTTTTATTGAGTAAATAACTACTAGAATAATCAATAAACTACCAATGGTGGCTGTTATACCAATATCATCTAAAGCAGTTAAAATATACTCGGAAACTTTATTATCAGGATTTTGATTAAAGGCTAAATTAATAATTGGTAATAGCATCGTTATTCCAATTACATTTAACATACCTGTAACTGTTGTAATCGCGAGTAACGCCGGGAATCGCCATCTTGCATATTGATAAAAAATACCAATATATTTAATCCAGATGCTATTCTTTAATTTGTTGATGATTTTATTCAAAATATTTTTAATTATGCTTTATATAAGTATCTCTATAAACCGGGATAATTATATTTTTTTAGATCTCTATTAATTAATTTAGAAAGACTTCTATTTTCATCTGCATATGCTCTATCGATTAGCTCAAGATTACCAAAGTTTCTGTATCTAATATTGATATTAAATCTTTTACTTAATTGGTTGGCTATGTAGGCTGCCAATTCAACTATTATATGATCGCCAGATGGCCCTTTTATGATTGGTAATATTGCATTCTTTCGATGACGTAGTCTCAATTTATTTAATATTAGTGCTAAATCAATTACTAAATCATTACGTTGAGGATTCATTTTTGGTTTATTAACGAACTCGTCTAATTCATTTTTTGTTAGTGACTCGCTGCTATTTATACCGATAAACTTTTCGAGATTTAATAATAAATTATATTTATCTTGAACAAAATCTTCAAATAGATAAACAAATACATTGTCATTTCCAAATGCTTGAAAAAGTAATGATATGAAATTTGAATAGTACCATTTTGTCTCTATAATTTTTTCCAAATATGTTTTATAGCTAAGACGACCGCCATTCATTACATATTGACCATAATGAGAGGGCACAAGAGAACGCTGTGAACGTGGACTAATAATAATTTTAGGATCTGGAAATGATTCTTGTATTCTTTCTATTATGTCGCTAATTTCAGAACCCATCAATCCATTCTCAAGTCTAGTGCGAACTATAATTGGACCATCATGATTATAGTAATCAATTTGATCCAAAATATCGCTAGGATTAGAATCATGAACATTAATTTGATAACAAGGATATCTCGTACATAAAAAATTGTTCCACATCCATTTGCTACCTGTTTTATGGTAAGCAAGATATATGATAATTTTTGATTTATTATTTTTTTTCATATATTACTAATTCATATAAGTTTGATAAAATTTTGATAAGTTCTTATAATTATAATTTACCCCAATTTCCAAAGATTCCGAAAGTTCATTTTTATTAACTCTATAACGATTGTTATTCAATGAGCATTTCACAACGGCGCATCTAGAATAAAAATCTTTTTTTGAATTTTCATCAAATTCACGTAAACCCATATCAAAATAAATAATGCCTGTTTTTGTAGCCATAGCATCAAACATAGCGGTACCAAAAAAATCGAATAGATAACATGAAACCGAGGAATATCCAGTATCACCATATATCACCTCATCAGAATATTTCTCATAGAACATCGTTTCGGTTAGAATCCCCTTTGGATGTCTTTTTATAATAACATTATAGTTTAATTGTTTTAATGTAGATAAAAGCCAAGACTGCCATTCTATATATTGGAGATCGGGGCATCTTTCACTCATCGGTCTTGTTAGTTTTTCACCAATATAGGTTCCACAAAAATAAACTATATTCTTCTTATTTTGATCAGGCTTAATTGATTTGTTATAAATGTTGATTGATCTCTTATTGGTGGTGCTTGTAAATTCAATATCATCGAAGCCTAAATTTATTATTCTTTTTTCGGCTAATCTTTTCTTTATATTACTTGCCTCTATTGAACTATGGCAGAAATATTTATTACAATATGGAAACTCAACAATTGAAAAATTATAATCATTGAAAAATGCCCTATCTCCACCGTGTGCAAATCTCCAAACTGATTTAGACATCTTTTGGTAATAGGAGCCAACTAATCTACCAAGATATTTCGGTGTTCCGGATATAAAAGTATCCTGCATATATTTTTTATCTAATATATGGGGCAATAGGTTGTAATCATTGTTTGCTTTTTTAATGTGATAATCAATCGAAGATTGTAGGATCTTATTAGCTCTTACCAAGTTTCTTTTATTAAAATCATATTGATAAAGAATATTTTTATACTTTTGCTGTATTTCTTTTATGGTATCTTCAATCTCAGGTGGAATATTTTTTAGCTTTCTCCATGGTTGTTCATGCAAGCGATGGTCCAAAAGATATTTATTATTTTCATCAACATATGACAAAAGTAGTGGATTTTTCATATAACCATCTATTATATTCTTTTTGTTTATGCGGATAATTGATCTATTTATTAAATTCCTTGCATATATCTTTATTTTTGTACTTATAGTTAAATCTTTTCTAACCCAATATGGATGAATATATTCAACACTATCATCAAGAATATAGTGCATATGAGGATAGTGTTCGCTCTTATATAGAGGTTCTAGGTTATTACGTTCAAAATAATCGAGTTGTCTTAAGATTAAATATAATCTATTAAAATCATATATAATTTCGTTTAATTTACTTAGTAAAATGATTCCTGATTTAGATGAAAAGTTTATATCTTTCATGATCTCGATTGATTTATCATAAAAAATATTTTGAGCAATTGGATCAGACCCTAATATATAAAGATTATTATTGATTTCACCAATATTACCCTCATTAATAAGCGAAATATCAAATATTGCTTTAGTTTTCATTGTCTCTAAAAATTATATAGTTTCGCGTTAATTTTATTGATTATGTAATCTGATAGTTCAGTTGTATCTCTATTATTTAAATCAACTAACTCGTACTTTATAGAAAGCGCATCACAAAGATTAATTATTGATTTCTTATATTCACGTATCTCAGATATTTTATACTCTTTATTACGTGAATATATTTTTTGGCTATCATCATTCAATATAAATGTTAGGGTAGGTTTTTTAAGTAAAATACAACTCAATTTCGTAAAAAAAATTGATATTTTATTTCTTTTATTTATTTTTAAATCAATATGTCTATCATAAATATATCTATCGAATATTACTATCAAACCATGATTATGGTATTTATTAATAATTTTATTAATATTTTTAAAATAGATAAATTCGTCATAAAAACTAACTATAACTAGTTTTAAATTCCAAATAAATTTATTACTTTTTTTACTATTTTTTTTATTATTTACTTTTAGTTTTGTTTTTTTAGATTTTTTATACTCTAAATGATGAATTACATGAAGTTTTGTACTTGTGCTTGCTGATTTATTTTTTATAGCAGCCAATGTTGTAGATTTACCTACTCCATGTGGGCCAAGTACAGCAAAAAAAGTATTTTTATTATTTATGATGTTAATTGAATTAATATTTTTTATTTAGATTTATAGATTACTAAATTTTAGATGAATAAATAATTTGTCTTAAGATTTTTTTTAAATTCGTATATATCCTTTTTATAAATTTTTTGGGGAAAAATATAAATTCATTCAAATTCCTTATAGAATTATGATTATTCTGATTTATAAAAAACAATATAAGCTTTTCAATAAATAGGCGATCTGTCTTATTTGCAGATGATATTCTTTGATTAATATAATTTTTCTCAATCTGATTAAGTAATGGCATACATATTGTCTCGATAATAGATAGCTCATCATCACTCAGTAACTTTTTTGAATTTCCCGAAGGCAAAAGATGTCCTTCATTATCATTATAGCTATAGTATATATTTTTGAATGTCTTCTCTATATCATCATCAGAAATATTAAAATATGTTCTCAATTTTTTATATTCATTTTTATCTTTATTAACTAGATTATTAAAAAAGATAACATCTACATTCTCTGGGTATTTCTTCATAAGCCTGAATGTTGTTTTTATGCTCAATGACCAGGAGATTAATGAATGATAAAATTTTCTTATGTGATTTTTCGGTTTTCCGCGCCAAAACATAATTTCTGCTATTACTTCACGAGGATCTCTAATCATTATTAGCATATTTAAATTGCTAATAAATTTAGAATACTTTTCAAACTTAAATTCAGGATGTAAATCAAATGCTGCCCAACTTTCGCAATTCATTTCATTAGCATAAACAGACATTATCCAATCAATTAATTGTATTGAATTTAAGATATTATTTGGTAGTTGAAGGAATTTCTTTTTGCTATTTTCTGAATTGATTAAGTCTAGTAATGATTTTTTTATTTTTCTCTCTACATCAAGATACCTAGTTCTGCATATATATTCATTAGCTAGATGTCTTTTATTTTTTTTAAAATTTGCTATATATTGTTTGTCATATACATTTATTAGTAATTCTAACGGAAAGCCCGCAATTTCATTTTCAGAATTTTCTATAAGATTAACAAGAGTTGTTTTTCCGCTTCTTCCTGATCCACCAATTATCCATGGTCCTTTTATTCTAGTATTTAACATTTAAAAGTATGATAATAGAATCTACCCTAAATAGTTTTTCATCAAATTTTCACAAAATTCTAAATCATCTAACTCATCAATTTGAAAACTCTTCCAGAACTCCATAATGTGAACGCCAATTTTTCCTCCTAAACGATTATTCTCTTTTTTTAATAATTCTGTTTTAAATATATAAAATGAGCCATTCTCTACAATCTGTTCTGGTTTTTCTTGTCTGCGCCCTCTTCTTGTATAGTCATATGTGTGGCTAAATAATTCTTTATTTGTGTTGTATCGCCACAAATTAAAATCAGTTGCTAATGATCCTGAAAAGAGCGAATCAAGTTTTTCATCGAAATATTTTTTAATTGCCTCATCAAAATCTTTTGACTCTCTAATAGGTGATGTACATTGTGGTGCTAATACAAAATTAATATCTTCAGATACATTCTGATCAATATAGTTGATTGCATGTAGCCATGCAGATTCAGATGTTGAGATATCATTCGAAAATTCATCAGGCCGTAATATAGTCTTAGCACCTAAACTACTAGATAAATCTATGATTTCTTTATTATCTGAACTAACCCATACTGTACTTACATTGTTCGCTGCTAATGCTTGATCAATAGTCCATTGGAGTAATGGCTTACCACAGAAATCAGCTAAATTCTTTCTTGGAAGACCTTTTGACCCGCCTCTAGCTAAAATTATACAATGTATTTTTTTCATAGTTATTCAACTACTTTTCTTAACTTTTCTCGAGCTGCTTTTTCAGTATCCAGTAATTGTTTTTCGCCATTACCTAATATGTTAGGAGCTGCTTTAACTGCTGTTACAAAATCTTTAAGTTTCTTTGTTTCTATTGATGCCGATTGATCTGAACCATACATACTTCTATCTAAGGTAATATGCCTTTCTAGTGATGTTGCACCTAAAGCAACGGCTACTAAACATACAGTAACAAGACAAGTTTCATGACCAGAATAACCAACATTAACCCCATATCTATCTCTCAACATTGGAATGCAATTTAAATTAGCATCTTCAACCTGCATTGGGTAAGTGCTGTTACAGTGCATTAATTCGAACTCACATCCACTAACCTTAAATATTTCTATCACCTCATCTAATTCATCTAAAGTAGACATACCTGTTGATATATATGTCAATTTGCCAATTGAGGCAACATCGCGAAGTAAAACTTTATTTCCGAGCATCGGTGAGGCTATTTTATGAAAAGAAGGATTGTATGCTTCAATGAACTTTAAACTTTCAGTGTCCCACGCGGAAGCTGACCACTTTATACTAAGATCATTACAAAAATTATTTATTTCATTGTATTCTTCTTTAGAAAATTCTAGTCCCTCTTTTTGTTCTCTTTGTGTTGTTCCCCAGGGACTCTCTCTTGATGAATCTAGATCCTCTTTTGTGTAAACAAGATCTATTGTGCGTTTTTGTAATTTTATTGCATCAAATCCAGCATCTTTCGAATCTTTAATCATTCGTTTTGCTAATTCAATATCTCCATTGTGGTTTATTCCAATCTCTGCAATAAGAAATGGTTTTGTCATTTTATCTACTCCCAAATTTAATTATTACTCAAGTAATAAGTTCTTTTCTTTTAACATAGCTTTTAAAGCTACAGGTATATTTTTTTCATACGTAGGTTTGTCTTGATAAAAATTCTTATGATTTCTGGTGTGGCTATTATCAACTCCGAAAGCTAAAAATATTGCGTATTTCGGATAATTCTTTCTGGAGAGACCACCACCAGCATGCATCAAGCGTTGATCAATAATTATGCAATCTCCGGGTTTTGTTTTAATTGTATTTTTTTTTCTTGACAG
>MDSV01094323.1_pt1 | contig 24271 bp, 19 predicted proteins | sample 810851 | NCBI WGS metagenome assembly MDSV01 (sample SAMN05326640, study PRJNA326480) | marine metagenome | isolation source: seawater | place: Atlantic Ocean: North East | collected 2012 | reverse complement strand
CCATTGATTTAGTAAATATTGAATCATTAAAAGATCCGTCAATCTTTAATAATTCAAATAATGACATCTGATTTTGATAAGGATAATTTCCTGGAGATTTAACCCGCCCTTGGAGCGTAACATAATTAAAGTATTGCTTACGCATTGGAACATGAATACTGTCACCATTGAAAGCAATATTTGAATTAAGATTATTTAAATCTAATATTGTTGAACGATTTTTAATATTTCTTCCACTAATTATGAATAAATAATCTTGAGCTAAAACTGATAACCCGCCTGCATAATTAAGCAATGACTGGATGCTTTCATTTTGTTTTGCTTCATAATAGCCAGGATTTTTAATTCTCCCGTTAAGAGCTACTCTAGATTTTCTAGGAGGAATATAAATTATATCTTGATCTAATAATCGAATATCACTTATTGACTTGCCCAAAAAGAGATAGTCATAAAAATCTATAGAAGCAATTTCTTCACCTCCTCTAACAACTGCAATCTCCCTTAGCGTACCATTATAATCAACTCCTCCAGATTGTGATATAGCAGATAATACAGAAGAAAAAGGATGTATCACGTGTATTCCTGGGTATTTAGCAAAACCAACAACATGGATGTTTATTGACTTGAGTTCACCAAGTGTTATATCAAAAAAAGTAGTAGGTTTCTCACCTAAAAGAGTTGAGTAAACCTTAGAATATTTATTTTTTATAAATTTTTGAGCATTTTCAATAGACATTCCGCTGAGGTTTATAGTTCCAATTTCTTTAAGAAAGACTTCACCATCTCGATTTATAACTTCAGAGATATTTTGCTCAATAGCGCCATAAAGAGAAATGGTTATTTCATCTCCAGGACCGAGAATATAATCACGCGGAATGGGTATATTTTGCCAAAATGGCACACTATCTCTTGAAGTAAAAATATCATAACCAACATAACTAAATAAACTTGATGAATCTTTTATTGAATTTAATTCATCGAGTAAATTTTGAGTATTTACAATTAAGGATTCAACCTCCTTGCGAGTATAAATAACTTTATCAGGTAATGAGGTGCTTTTTGCTATGTCCTCAGCTTCTTTTATTTCTTTTGGCTTTTGAAGATTCTGCAGCTTCAATGCATCCTCATATTGTTTTCTAATATTTTCTATATCACCGATAGATTGGGCGTTTAATAATGAGTTTAGTTGAAATAGGCCCAATAAAATAAATATGACATATTTTGCATTAAAATAACGAAACTGTCTTTTAAAAATGATTTTTATAATTATTTTGCTACAATTACTAATTAACATGCTAAAATATACATGTTATAGAGGAAAAGTCAAATATGTTTTACATAGTGTTAAATAATTTTATTGTCAATAAATTTACATTATATATTTATTTTTACATTAAGTCAAATTATGACGGTAGATTGTAAAAACTAATATTTAGTTTTCATAAACTTCTGAACACTGAAAATTAGGGTTTTAGTTCGCCTTATAGTGCCTTGATTGTATGTTTCTAGCCATATATTATCATTTGAATTGCTAAACCCTATATTTTCAAAATATTCATTTTCAAAATGAATATTAAAATTCCAATCATGATGTTTATATCTTATATCTATTCTAGTTTCAATTTTGACTTCTGGTGGGAAATGATAGGTAACACCATGTCTCTCAAAATTGAAAATTGGAACTATTGAAAGTTTTTTTCCTTTGTATCCTAAATAAAAGTAAAAATCATCAGAATCTGGTCCTGAATGCACTGACCATCTTCTGCCTAAATATGAATTACTGTTATAAATATCTTCATCAAACCAAGTTGCAGTTGTACCCCTATGATTTGAATGCGTTCTTTGTATCATGTCAAGGTATTCTACCCCAAATAGGATATTTTTATTGCCAAAAAGTCCTAGTTTTCTGACCCCATAAAGATATGCTGCTGAAACATCCCAATGCGCTCTTAATTCTGCAAGATTATGTAAATGATCATTAAAACCAATTTCAAAAAAAACCTTTAGATTGTGATCTTTAAAATAACCTTCTGCAAAAAAGGTCATAATTTGATCCCATCTATCTATTCCCTTGCCTTTGGTATACCATAGGTCTTTTTTTGATGATAATAACAATCCTTCTGCTGGTAATAACGCTGCATCAATTATTGTCCATTGCCTGCTACCATTTAATTCTATGCCACCCGAAACATATGTCCTTGTAAAGCCTATAGTTATTGATTCATTTTTTGATTTATGAGTAAGTGATGTTGCTAACCCACTAAAATAGAATGGTGTTTGATATACACCCACCTCTCCAACCATGTAATTAAAATTTAATCTTAAATTTTTCAATTTTAATGGTGAATGCTCATTTATACCGAAAAAATAATGCTTAAAACCCGAAGTATTATTGGACATAGCCATAGAGGTGTGTATTCCTGGACCCCACCACCTATTTGCGTTTGATATTCCAAGATAGAGATTTTTTAATTTAAAATAAAATTGTAAATCGTTTATTCCATGACTTTTATAAGGAGATGATTTAGAAATTGGTCTATCATTTAACCATTGAAAAACCCCAGGTCTTTCAATTTCTCTACTAACAATATCTTGAGACCTGTATTCATTTGGATAAGATGGTTCTTCTACAAATAAGTTTTCTGAAGAAATAATATATGGCTCTGCAGAAATAAATAAATGCTTACTATTAAGACTAAAGAAATAAGAAGAATAAGAGCCAACTCCCTTACCAAAATATTTAACACCCATATTTTCCTGATTAGATATATTATTATTAATAAATAAATCGCTATTAAATCCTAATACAATCTCATTGTTGTTTATGATATTAGGCCTTATAATAGTTGTGCTAACACTAAGATAATCTTTATCAAATTCGTATAAGAAAACATTGTAAGGATTTACATTTGACAAATTTTGACTCACTAGTGTATAGGGAATGATAAGGAATAATATATTAAAATAAATTTTCATGGTTATAAAATACGAAATTTTACATTTTAAGCATAAAGACTACTTTCGAAGTTTAATCTTATTTATTTTTTTCAATTCCTGTCTCTTAATGGGCTCTGGGGCATATGACAAAGGAACATCTACTGGTAAAGGTAATCTTGAATTTAGCATAACAATAAATCCGTTTAATAAAGTAAAGTACGGTCAAAACTATGGAGTTCTTAGCTATGGTATGACTAATAAACTTGACCTAGTTACCTTTTATAGTGAACATTATAATAAAACAAAAAGTTCATATTATGGGTTACTCTATCAAATTTACAGCTATAAGAAGTTAGATATTGGAACTGGTATTGGCTTCAGAAATATATATAATACCCAAAAAAATGGTTTGGATTATTTTTTTCCTCAAATACTGTATAATTATAAAATCATAAATGGATATAGTGTTGGCGGTAGTATTGTTTCCCTGGTTGATAGCCATAGCTATAAAAATAAAGGATTTAGTGTTGATATATCATTTTATATACCTTTGAAAAAGGTAAAAAAACTAAACTCAAAAATAGAGGATGTATTTTTCTGTGTGGGCTTATTTAAAAATTCAGAGAATGACTTAAGCTATAATGATTTATATTTACACTATAGCTTAGATTTTGTTTTTAATACTAAAAGTTAAGAGCTTCTGCTACCTTTAATTAAAATATTCCAAATAGCTTTAAAAAAATAATTAATATCAGTTCTAATTGGTTTTTTAAAATATTTATCTAAATATTTTTTTTCTGATAAGCAAATTTCATCAAAAGTTATTGGAAGATCTACATAATACGGAGGAATTAATCCTGGCTTTGTTTTTATTCTTAATTGCTGAAGGTCTTTAGGGTATTTATTAAAATAATGCTCGCTTAGTGGTCGAACGCCGACAAATTTTAAATCTCTTTTAAATAAATTAATTATCATAGGTAATTCATCTATCCAATATTTTCTAAAGAATTTTCCATAAAAAGTCACTCTATAGTCATTTTTTATTTTACCACTTTTATTAAATTTATTTTCCTCAGATATATCTTTTTGTACATATTCACTATATGGAGACATCGTTCTAAATTTATAAACAGATATGATTGATCCGTTAATTCCAATTCTTTTCATTTTAAATATTGGACCATAGGATGGGTCCATATCAAAATAGGGCTTTCTGATCTTAGTGCAAATAATGTAAGATAGATTTTTATGTTCAAAAATAGTATTTATTTTAAAACCACATGAAATAAGCCTACCTAATGCTTCAGTTTTTGAAATAACTCTGTTATGTCCTCGAGTTATAGAAAAATATATTTTTTTTATTATAGGTAATTTGGGTATTACTCTTTTATAAACGAAATCAAGAAACATTAGAAAAGGTCCTAATAAAAAACTTGATGTTTTCCATTTTCTTTTTTTCCTCTGAACGTCTGTTTCGACGCATGAACAGTAAATACCTTCATTAATTAAAATACTGTTAACGGTTTCATGAAACTTATTTATATTTTTAAAATTATTTGTTTTTTCTAAGTTTACTAATAACCCTAAAGAAGGGTTCTCCTTAATGTTGAATGTATTTCTTGTTTCAACTACAGTAAATGAGCTTGCGTTTGAACCAATATATGGCAATAGCTTTTTGTAAATATATTCTGGTATTTTGTCTTCTATCTTAATATTAAGCACTCATAAAGTATCATTTTAACTAAGTTCATCTATGACTTTATCAACAACTTCATATTCTTGACCATACCATATCGGCAAACATACGTGATAATCAGCCAAGAGGTTTTCAACTCCAATTGAATAATCATAAACTGAAGAAGTAATTGTTTTCAGGTTAGGAAAAACTTCTTTTGTTGGTTTATCTTTACTATACAAAATAAATTTGTAGTAATTACCTCTATGACCATTATCGCTCTGTGAAATATAGTCAATTCCTTTTTCTTTGCAAGCAGATATATATTTTTGAGCGATTTTAGATTTATTATCTATTATCTCTTCCCATTCTTTAATTACAGAATATGCTAAAAGAGCATGAACTTCCGACATTCTTATATTATTGCCCGGCTCAAGATTTTGTTCAAACCTATCATAAATTGAAAATTTATTTATCATATTTGAAATTTCTTCATCATGTGTGACTACTAACCCTCCCTCTCCAACGGGAATTGCTTTAGTAGCATAAAATGAATAGACTCCAGCATTGCCAAAAAGGCCGGTTCGTTTTCCATTCAAAGTTGATTCAAAACTATGTGCACAGTCCTCGATTAAAATAATATTTTCAGCTTTACACAAACTAGCAATCTTAGAGATATCTGGATTTGCAATTCCACCGATATGTGACAAAAGAATAGTTAACGATTCTTTTTCTCTTTTACTCATTTTACTAATTTTTTCTTCGACTGTCTTAAACGATGGCATTAGAGATTCTATATTGCAATCAACAAAGCCTGCGAGATTGCATCCTGAAGCAAATACCATAGTTTTAACACCATACATCGTGTTGCTTTGGATTAACACATTCTTTCTACCAAAATAGTGCCTATAAAGTGTTAGCAAACCAACAATCCCTGCACCATTAGAATTAGTAGGTAATGAATATGTTGCTTTTGTTAGTTCATTTATATATTTAGCGAGTTTCGAATTCCATGGCCCTTCTGCCAAGCTACCTGATTCAAATATTTCATCTAAGTTATCTTTATAAAAGCTAATAGATTTTTTAGGTAATTTAATTAATCCCATTTTTTTTCCTTAATTTCTTATATTGGTCATTCCACACAGTATTTGAGATACAGTCTAGCCTATTTCTAGGATTAGATGTAGAATTAAAGTGTTTCTTTGGATTCTTCCTATAAATTCTTCTGTAAAATTCTGGTGCCATACTAAATGCTAGTGTAAACTTTCCAGGTACTAATGCCCATATATTTTCTTCTATTTTAGCAATATTATAAAGGTAGCCTCTTGGCTGATTTTTAAAAGAAATCTCAGTTTTAATTCCAGTATAGCGATGTATCTCTTTAATATCTGGATTAATCCTTTTGTGTTTTTCTATGACTTTATCCAGATAACTGTCAGTTTTACTTTTATCTCTAAAAGAAATACCCCCAGCTAAACCCATACCATTTTCTTTCGTTAATAAATTGATGCAATTAGCAGGAAAATAATCGAGCTCTACAAAAGATTCATCGTTGGGCTTAACACCGTCAACCACTGCAATTGGAGCATATGAAGTTTTTAGATTTACATTTGTAAAATTTTTTATGCCAGCTCCACTACATATAGCTATTTTTTCAACTTTTATAGGGTTTTTATTACTTTTAAGTATTTTAAAGTCATGAGATTTGTCAATTCCATTAATTTTGTGTTCTAGGGAAATCTCTAATCCATTTTTTATTGCAGCTTTAAGTAAATCATCAAGTAAGACTCGCGAGTTAATTGTACAGTCTGGAGTTTTTATAGTTAAAAAATCTTGATTTAACTTTATTAAGTCTCTTGTAATTTTGAGAGTATTACTTAGCTGCTTTTTTTTAAAAGGCTCCAACTCTCCAGCGCGCCTTCTTAGCCAATCATGCGAATCAATCTTTTGTATTAAGTCAATAGATCTTGCTGAGCCAATCAACCAAGGAAAAGTCAATTTCCTACCCTTAACTCTAAATTTGAAGTTAATAAAACTTTTATTAAACCATTGCTGTGAAGAGTTTTCCAAAATATTTAAACCCTTGTCTGATGGAGCAATATTCATTTGTTCATAGCATGAATAAAACTCAATTAAATCATCGATTGCACCTAAAATATATCTTAACGTTTTTAATCTATCAGGTAATAAAGTATACAAAGATCCGGTATGAAGCCATTCATGAAAGTCCCTGGTTGTCTCTGATGCAAGCTTAGAATTCTTTTCAACCAAGATAACACTATGACCTTCTCTTGCTAATATCTCTGCTGTACATATGCCTGCAATACCGCTTCCAATAACCGCCCACTCATATTTTTTCATTGTATAGCCTTTTCACGTATTTCATTTATTGTATTTTCTATTCCAGATTCTAATTTTATAAAGCTATCTATATTTATATTTAATATAGATGAAAATTTATCATAGGAGCCCATTGAAAGCTCTGGGTCTCCTTCAAGCAATTCTTCTATTTTCACTTTTGGTTTAATATTTAATTTTGATGAGATTACTTTTAATAGATTGTTAATTGTTGTTGATATGCCTGTACCAACATTCAAAATGTTGCAAGTTGGTGAATTTTCTAAATGTTGCATAGATCTATATAAAACGTCAACTACATCCTGAACATAAATGAAGTCTCTAGTTTGATGCCCACCATAAACTATTACTTCTCTATTTTTTAAAATATTTTCAATAAAAATAGAAATTACGCCAGAGTAAGGATTCTTGGGATCTTGCCTTGGCCCATAAACATTAAAAAATCTAAGCCCAATAGAGGGCACAGAATACAAATTCCAAGCAAGTTTAGCATAGCTTTCTAAGGCTAGTTTATCCTGAGCATAGGGTGATAAAATGTTTATTTTGGAAGACTCATCGCTTCCTAAAGGCAAATTTCCATAAATCGCTGAAGAAGATGCATAAACAATTGGCACGTTAAATTCTCTTGCCCAATCTAGTATCTTTATACTGCTTAATAAATTATTTTTACAGCTATTATAAAAATCATTAATTGACAATGGTACAGATGCCTGTGCTGCTAAGTGAAAAATTCCATCAATTTTAGGAAGTTCTTTTTTATCTAAATCCTGTACAGATTTTTCTAAAATTAAAAAATTATTTAAATCCTTTATATTATTTAAATATCCAGATGTTAAATCATCAATAATTATTGGGGTATGGAGGCTATTAAAAACTTTCTCTACCAAATGTGATCCAATAAATCCAGCTCCACCGGTGATAAGATAGTTTTTCTTTGGTTGGCTCATTATATTGCCTTAATCATTTTATCAATTTCATCGTTTATTTTTTCTTTACTAAATCTTTTGCTCATATAATTTTTTATTTTCTCAGAATCAAATGCGTATTTACCTAAAATAAGATTATTTAGCTTATGCGTTAAATCAGAATTACTAGATTCTTTAAATAAAAGGCCATACGACTCATTGTTAATTATCCATTTATGGACATCTATATCGCTTAATAAACAAATCTTTCCATAAGACAAGGACTCCATTACAGCAGTTGACATTCCCTCTGATGCTGATGGTAATACCATACAGCGACAGTTTGAAATTAATTCATCTTTTAAGATTCCATCAACATATCCTGTCATTATTATTCTACTGCTTTGTTTAGATAACTTAGTAATATAATTTACATATTCTGTATCATCGGAAGAGCCTGATAGAATAAGTTTAAGATTGTGATTATTTTGTGAAGCAATAAAGGAATTAATTAACCATTCTATTCTTTTTACTTTTACAAAACGACCAATGAAATAAATATAATCATTTCCATTAAGCTTGTACTTTTCATAAATCAAATTTGGTGAAATTTTTTCTTTAAGATTTATACCTACCGGTGTTATAAATACTTTTTTATTTGTATATTTTTCTGCATGCTCTTTTTCTACAATGGTTTCAGCTGTAATAATATCGCAAATTTTCATAGCAAAAATATTTATTTTATCTAGAATTAGCCTTTCAACCCAATTATATGATATTGTCTTAAGTAAATTTCCATTTCTTCTAATAATAGTTTTTATTTTGAATAATTTTAACATTGGAATAATAAAATATGAACTGGCTGAAAAAAGATATACAATTGTGATTTTATTTTTAATTATATAATTAAAACTCTTAAGATTTTGAATAAAAACATCGAGTATTTTAAAATGTTGAAAAGTAGAAAAAGTAATAATTTTCATATCTTTATACTCTTTTTCCTTAAAATCTCCCTGATACCATTTTCTGCAGAAGACAGTTATTTCATACCCTCTTTGAGCTAGACCCTCACCAATATCTTCAGCATCAAATTGAAGTCCGCCAAATTTTGGAGGCATTCCTTTTAGCCCTAAAAAAGCAATTTTTTGTTTATAATTTTTCAATGAGTTTTGAGTATCTATTTTTAAATGAATTTATTGAATAGTTTTGTTTTACTAATTTATAGTTTTGTGAACCGTTTTGAATTCTAAGCTCATAGGATGAAATTAGTTTATTTAATCCTGAATATAGCCCCTTTATATCTCCGGGCTGACTTAAATACTCGCTATCGTTAATAAGGATATTGTTATCACCTGCATCCGTTAATACAGTTGGCAGAGAGAAACTCATTGCTTCTAATACTGTATTTGGACATCCTTCATAAATTGAAGTTTGTAAGTATATGTCTGAATCGATATAATAATCATTCAAATTTTTTGGATTAATAACAATCTCTGTTATGTCATTTATATTATTATCTGTAATCCAATTTCTTACTTTATTTTCAAGCTCACCCCAGCCTATAATGGTATATTCTATATTTTTATATTTATTTTTTAATAATGCGATTGTTTTTATTGATGATAAATAATCTTTTTTTACAGTAAATCTTCCTACAGATAATATTTTAATTTTATTATTATTTTTTCGAATAATTGGGTTAGTTTTTATACTAATACAATTTGGAATCACTATAGATTTTTTTTTATTAAATCCAATTTTTGATAAGTTTTCTACTCCCCTATAATTATTATAGATATTTGCATAACAAAGATTATTATGGATAAATCTGTAGAAGTATACTTTTCTTCTAGGAAAAAATGAGTCTCTTATTCCTCCAAAAATAAATTTAACACCTGATAACATCCCAATCAGAGATCCTATTAAATTAGTTTTCAATAAATATGAAAAGATAATGTCTATTGTATTTTTCCTAAAAAACCAAAAAAGTGTATATAATTTCTTGGCATTGTTACCCTTTAACATAATTACATTTACTTTTTTCTTACTGAGCATTTTTGTGAACTTATTCTCAATAAGTTCACCATGGTAAACAATAAGCCAAACATTAAATTTATCATTTAGCACGGTTGAAAGTAGAGCGGCTTGTTTTTCAGCACCGCCACTGAGCAGTGTATTAGTTAAAATGCATATATTTTTCATTTAAAAGACCAGGAAATAACTTTGCAAGTTATTATTAATTATTATGATTCAAGATAACTTATTATTTTTTTTGAAAGCCACACCGGATCATGATTATTCATAACGTAATCTCTGCATTTTTTAGATAATTGATCGTAAGATTTATAATTAATTAATTTTGAAATTAATTCAGGAATTTCATTATTATTATTTCCAACTAATCCAAGATTATTTTTGCTAATTATATTGTCAGGATCTACTCTTGAGGTTGTTATAATAGGAGTTCCAGTTTCAAAAGACTCTAAAAATGTATTTGAAAAACCTTCGTAAAATGACGTATTAATAAGTGCTTTTGCTCCACCTAAAAAACTATAAATCTCAGTTCTATTTAAAAAACCAACAAATTTTACATTTCTACATTTTTTTAATTTATCTAATGCGTCTTTTGTTGCTACGTCAATTTTATTTGCCGGCTCTCCCGCTATATGAAACATCACATCTGGAAGAGTATTTGCAATTTTTAATAATCCTTGCAAGTTTTTCTGTTTTTGAAAAATACCTAACCAGGCGAAATATTTTCTTTCGTCAGCAGTTTTCAATTTCAATTTCAATTTATCAATCGACTTAGGATTATATATTTTTTTTATTCTTGTTTTTGGAAATCTTTTCTTCAACAATTCATATTGATAATCATTTTGACAAAAAATTACATTTGATAATTTTAATCCCTGATTATAAAAAAATCTTTTTACGAATGTTAAGCGAGATTTTATTCGACTGTCAATATCAACATCGTTTGCTATTCTATGAATAAACCGTATTCCATTTCTATTGCAAATAAATGCTAATATAAATGTTATAAATCCGGCTCCAGACTGATATACAAAATCAGGTTTATATATATTAATAGATCTATTTAAATGATAAAATCGATGAAAAATCCAATTGAATGGAAAAAAACTATATTTATAATTGAAAGATCTAATAAGGTCTATTTGACTATTTGTATGTAAATCTTTTACTGATAAATCAACTATAATCCCAACACGAATGCCAAGATACTTCAAACCATTAATCCAATGAAGTGTTTGAACTGATGACCCGCCTCCCTGAGTTTTGAGGTTTGTGATTATTTCAGGAATATTAAAATCATAAAATAAAATTTTCATTTATTTGTCAAATCATTAAATATATATTTTATTTTTATTATAATATTTTATGTAAGCCAGAAGCGATATTGGCATTATTAATACGAGGTTATAAAAAATTAAGGAGCTATAAACACCTAAGGAAACTAAAAAATTGTCTGTATTTTTTATACCAAACCCAAACATACTAAATAGAAAGCTCATATAAATAATAAAATATAATATTCCATTTGAGGCTAATATTTGAGTGTAGTGAAAATTTGCTCTAGAAAACCAATTACCGTTCCAGGTACCTCGAGTCGCATTATTATAACCTTTACCAAACAATACGCTTTCTTTAAAATTATTCCATGAAAATTTAATTTGTTGAATTCTATCAGAGTTTGCATTCGTTTTCTGAGTTAATCGATTAATTGAAGAAATATTATTTGTAATGTACTTGATATCTATTATTGACGTTAAAATAAGTGGAATTAAAATAAGTATTGAAATAAATAACTTTCTTATAACTGATATTGTTTGATTGTATGAAAAAAAATGATACGATAAACCAACTAAGGAAATTATAAATGCTCCTCTAGTACCATTTATTAAAGTAACGGCTAATAAAATTAGTACAAGGCCAACAAATTTATAGCCAATATGAAGATTAAATTTTTCTCGCACTCGACAACTAATTAATAAAAATATTATAATAGTAGCATTAAATGAATGGCCATTTGGATGAAGACCGATTAGGGTAATTGATCCTCTATCTAAATTAAAACCTGCCCCCATGTCAATTATATTTAGATACCCTAAAATTGATAAAAATATGACTCCAAAATAAATTATAATTGAATATTTAATTATTTCATAATAGTCATTCGAATCAAAAGAATAATTAACTAAGGACAAAAAACAAATATATATGATTGATAGTGTATATGGATACGCTAAATCGATTATAACGTCGCCTCTAAATAATTTTGATTCTAGTAAAATAAACAAAAATAAAGTGGCGAAGGTAATAAAGAAATATGGAACCCTAATTGATTTATTTAATAAAGCTGTTCCAATAATAAATACAGCAGGTAAAAAAAGAAAAATAAATGGAATAGTTATCGCAAAATCAAATCCTAAATTTCTTGCAGAAAATGTAGAGAGAAAGTCTGGTACATTAAAAATATATATAATTATAAAAACTATGCTGATCTTGCTTAATAGCTTCATTTTACTATCCAAATTGTTTAATTATTAATATAAATCACTTTTTATATTTTTGTTCTTTCAAAAAATATTTTGTCCAATATGAAACGACATTTCTGTGATATTTAGAATCTTTTAAATATTCAAAATATTTACGCTGCGGATAAAACCAGGAGTAAATCATAAAATATCTTAAATAAGCTGTGTAATAATAACTTATCCCTTTTTTTGAGAACAAATTTAATAATCTAAAAAATATTTTTAGGGGTTTAGACCATACAGGAAAGTAAGATTTGCCGCTATTTATATATTTTTTACTGTGCGTACTATTTTTATTCAAATTAAACACATTTTGAAAATTATATTGCTGTAGATATTTAAGAAGCAATCTTTGATTGTATTTTACTCTCCAAGGCGTATTTGACCAAAAGCTAATTAATTCATCACTCCAAAGAGGTAATCTCCAATCTAATCCAAACCAATCATATCCCCTTTGCCCATTAACAACAAACTTAGTTTGTCTGCATATCCATTCTTGGAATTCGTATAAACTTATGAATTCATCATCAGTGATATAATTCTTTTGTAGCTTAAGCTCTCTCTTCAAGCTATCTTTTATTATTTTAATATTTTCATTAGTCTTCTCATTTTCCCATAAACTATAGTGATTAGAAATAATTGAGTCATAAAGTTCATTTATACTTATTTCATTATTAAATTTTTTATTATCTAAAAGCTGGCCAATGTGGCCACCTGAAGTAAAATCACCAGATTGGCCATTAATTAGAATTGAATCTTTATCTAAAAGCTTATTATTAATTAAGCCTTTAATTGAATAATAATGAGCAATAGTTGGGACAGAACACAGGCCCGATCCAAATTCATAAAATAATTTTCGGTCATCATCGTTAAAATATTGTCTCATTATTTTATTATTGTACTCTATAAATTTCCATTCGACATTCATTATTTCAGAAAAGTATTTTGCTCTCTCTACCTGCCAATCTTTATTTGTTCCATAGGTAAATGCTATGATATTATCATACTTAAGTTCTTTTAGCATTGCAATTACCAATCTTGAATCATAACCCCCACTTAACGGAACCATTACTTTCCTTCCATTTAAAGTATCGATCATTTTTTCAAAAGTTCTTTTTGTGGCCTTATGTAAATCTAGAATTCTTTCTTCTTCTAATTTTTCAATACTATTTTCTGGTGCATATATAAAATAGCTATTAACTGATAATTTCTTTTTATTTGCAAAAACTATAGTTCCCGCTTCAAGGCTAAAAATATCAGAATAAATAGTTTCATTTCCAAACGTATATCCAGACATCTTAAGAGAAGTAATACCGTTTACATTAATTTTTAAATCTGATGCTTTTTTCTTAAGCCATCTTGCATCATTAGAAAAATAAATTTGGTCATCTTTATTTGAAAAGAAAAAAGGGTATGATCTAATTTTATCAACAGCAGCAAATACAAAACTCTCATTAAAAATAATAAAGGAAAAATGGCCTTTTATATTTTTTACTTTTCTGGAAAGTTCATTAATAGATAGATCATTTTCTTTTTCTTGAAGTTGAAAATAATTATAAAGCTTTTTGTTAGCTGAGCCTTTATCCAAAAACTTTTTGTTGATCCATATCCCCCCTACTGAAGCAATTGTAAAATTACCAATTTTACTTTCGGTCCACTTAAAATTATCATCTTTTAAAATATGAATTTTCATAGAAAAATAATAATATTCTTAAAATTATTTCATAGTAACAACAAACAGTAAATGATCATCGAGTGATTTTGTTAAACCGCTAGATGGAATTCTTAAACTGCTATTATTAAAAGGATTTAACGAAAATGATGTAGGTATCATTTTAGGAATTTGATTAAAGGGCTTAAAAAGCTGAATTAATTCTTTTTTTGTATAAAATTTTATATGGGTCTTATCATTTGTAACTGCTTGAGGCATAATCCCTAGAAGAACTCTTACTCTAGAAATTAAAGAAACAATATTTGGAATAGACATAATTAACAGTCCATTTTTTTTTAATACTCTAATAATTTCTGAAAGGTACAGATCTGGATCTCTTAAATGCTCAAGAGTCATAAACGAGATAACTATATCAAAATAATTTGATTCAAAATCAAACTTATCAATTTCAAGGTCCGCTTTTTGAGTTTTATTACAAATTTTAGAAAAATTATCAATGGATTTTTGTGATATATCAATTCCCGCAATATACTTAGCTTCATTATCTTTAAAATATTGAAGCCATCTACCAGTTCCAGGAGCAACATCAAGACAGAATTGATTTTTGATTCCGTATTCAGTTAAAATTTTGACAATTTTTTTATCTCTCCTACTCATCTTACCTGTAAAATTTGAATAGTTTATTTTTTCTTTTTTTTGAAAATATTCATCAAAGATACTTTCATTATAATTTTTTTTATCCATTTAGATTAAATTTTTCCTCCATAGGTATAACTGCTCGCAAGTTCCAGTTGGTATTTTCTGTTCTTTAAGAAATGAAAGTAAATCATCGTACATTTTCAATCTTGATTCTGTATTGTAAAAAAAATAAGAATTATGAAACAAAAGTGTTATAGCGCCGCCATATTTTAAACCTTCGTCAATAAACAATAAGATTTCTTTTTTAAATTGTTTATCATTCAAGTGAAGATACTTATTTGATGATATATCCATTATATTAAGAGGTATTTCAATGGTTTTGTAAGGAATCTTTTTTGATATATTAAAAATATAATGAGGGTATGTGAATCCTGTCCGATAAGAAAACTCTTCTGCGAACATTAGCGAAGTGTCATATAAATATTTTTCTTCTTCAAGCTGATCAAAAAGTGGTCCTATTTCAAATTCAAGCATATGAACCCTAGATCCCTTTATATCTTCATGGCTTGAAACAATTAAATTTTTATCTTCGTTTAAATTATTACTAAAAATACTTTTATTTGAAATATGGTGACCTATTTCAAAGCTTTTTTGGACTAAATTTTTAATGTATTTGTCAACAAATATTTTATCTTTCTTAGGATATTCAGATAAAAAATAGTGCGAAGATCGTACATTATTTTTTAATTCAACATCTTCCAGTTTTTGCAGTATGTAACTTTGACCTAAAATATTGCGAAATATGTAATATATATTTTTGAATGTTAGGTGAATATATTTTCTTACGTCAAAAAGTCTTTTCAAATATCCCAGAGGGCTGTATTCAACGACATCTAAATCGTGGGTAAGAGCTACAAATGTTTTTTTACCTTTAGATATATCTTTTTGAATTAATTTTATATTCAAATATTTATGTAGATGTTTTTCAAAAATATTTAGATACAGATTAACAATGGGCTTTCGACCAAGATTTAATTTATTATGAATAGTGCTCTTGAACATGATGCGATTTCTAGAATCACGCTCTTGGATAGTATATTCTTGCCAACAAGATAAAAAGAAAAATGAGCTGGCAATTAAGTCAAAGGGTAAAACATTTAAATTTTTGCTTGTTGTTTTTTTCTTTCTAGGAAATAGACATGGAATAGAATTGATATATATTATTTTTTTTAAATCATAATCTTGAAATGATTTATAAAACTCTAAAGTTTCTTTTTCCAAAAAAATTACAATAGAATTTTCTAATGCTTTATCTTTATTTAAAATTTTTGATTGAGGATCACAATAGATTATTTTGTTTTTAGTATCAAGAAATTTTTCGACATTATCAAAAAAAATTATTTCAGTAAAGAAAGGGTAAAGTAAATTTTCAAAAGTAAAAACTGCCTCTTCTTTAAACTCTTTCTTTATATCGATATATACTGATATAGATGAATGCATGAAAATTAATTTTTAGTTTTAGGGTAAGCATAAAAACTTCCATGCTTTCCTACTGTAACATCATAGTCAAAATCTTTCAATCTTTCAGAGCACAGCTTCCAAATTGGCTTTCCTCTAACATACCACCCAGCAAGTCTAATTCTAGGCTTAAAATTATTTAATGTATTTTTCATGCCATCAATAGCTTCTGGCTCAGCCCCATTTATTGTTAAACTAACATAATCTACTTTTCTTAGTGAAAATTTTTCAACGAGACTATCAATAGAAATCGTTTCGGTAAATTCTTTATCTTTAGTGTCCATAATTTTTTCTTTGTTCTTATCTACTATTTCTTTTTCAATTAAAGAGTTCGCTTGGAATTCAGAGGTACTTAGATTCATTTTTCCATTTTCTCTCCATAAAGCAGCATGATATGGATGAACATTATTTAAATTATTATTGCTGATATTCAATTTTAACATCTCAAAACAATTCTCTGAAGCTTCTACTGCAATTATTTTACCGTTCTTATTTATTTGGCTAACCTTAGCGTCGCCAAACCCTAAAAATGCACCTCCATTTATTATTACATCATCTTCTAAAATAGTAAAAATTTCATTTAAGTATTCTTTTTTTTGTTTGTTTTTAATATGCGGAATCGCGTCTGAATGTTGGCCATGAAAACCTGACAAAATATATTTTGGATATATTGAATTAACCGTTTGAGTTGGAATCATATGAGGGAATACATATCTAGTAATAAAATCTCTAATTAACCTGTAATGAGTAGATGGTAAATTTTTAGGAAGAATAGGTTTTATAGTTTTATAATAGCTAAGCTCTTGGCCTTGAGTCTCAAAGCCAGTCAATTTAATGTCTTTATAAATCAAAAAAGGTCTTCCAGTGCTATCAATGTCAAAATTGCACCTTTTAACATAAAAATGAACGTTTTTAACAAAAATAGAAAGTTGCAATGATCTTTTTATTAATTTTAGCTTATTTATCATATTTTATAATCTGTGTTTAATTTGGTTGGTTTAAAACGAGATTGGATCGAATTTTTCTAGATACTTTATTTTGTCAATTATTTTATTAGGTATGATGTCTAAAAACTTAAGGTAATCATCCAATTCATTCCGACTTATTTTTGTTTCCTTAATACCTTGTTCAGCATTTGTATTTATTGGCTCAGGAAAGATTATTTGATCATATTCAATATTAAAAAAATCAAATAATCCTTTGATTTTTTTAATATCAGATAGCTCTTCAGTTTTGATTTCGTATCTTTTTCCTATTGAATACTTTTCAATAAATCTATAATACCTGAGCTCTGTTTCAAACCAATTCCAAAGATATAGCTGATACTTGTTTAAGATTGCTGGATCAATTTGTAAGCAATTTTGCTTTGAGTCAGATCGAACATTATCTAAATAGAAATTTTTATTTCTATTTAGATAGCTTTTTGCGTTAAGCAAAGGGTTTCTAGAAAGCTTTATTATTGATATATTTTTAAAATTTTTATAGAAAGCATCGCAATGAGTTTTTATGAAAAATTTTCCAGTTTCAATATAGTGATTAAATTCATGTTTATTCTTAAGCTTATAAATTCGTCTAATTTTTTTCTTAACAATCTTGTCAAGTTCAGGGTGTTGCTTATTTTGCTCATACCATTCTAGCGCTTTTCCTCTTCCAAGCATTTCTTCTGTGACGATCCATTTTCTTTGAAAAGACCTACTTAATGATCCTGTAAAGCCTGATCCTTTATGAATTAGATCGGGAGCTTCACATTCAGAAAAGCAGTTTTTAGCATATTTATTTATCAACAAAGTCAGATAATTACTACCTGATCTACCCGCTACAGCAGTGAATGTTAATTTTAAATTAGTTTCCATATTTTTGATATATTTTATCTATTTTATTAACGTAAGATTCGATTGAAAATAACTTGATACAGTCTTGATAAGCATTAGAAATTAAGACTTTTCTTATTCTTTCATTATATAAACCTGTCTCTAAAATATTTACAAATTGATTAAGATTATTTAAATCAAAAAGGAGTCCATTCTTTTCATTTGTAACGATTTTATTGATATGCCCTACTTTTGATAGTACTACGGGAACTTTTAATTGCCAGGCCTCCAGTAAAGTTTTTCCAAAGGGTTCGATTGTATAAGGAAGGGTTAATAAATCTAAAGAAGATATAATTTCCTTTGCGTTATTTTTTGGTCCAGTAAAGGTAATGTGTTTTGAAATGCCTAATTTGCGAATTTGGTTTGATAAATTGCTTTTTAATTTTTCATTATCAAAGGCACCAACAACGATAAGATGAATATTTTTTTTTCTTTTAATTAATTCCGATAAAGCATTAAATAGTAGCTGATGATTTCTTTCAGGTATGATCAAACCAACTATTCCTATAATTTTAACATGTTTATGAATATTATATTTTGTGTGTAAGTTTATTTTTGTGGTTTCTTTGATATTTTCAATTGCATTATTAATTATTTGAATTTTGTTAACTTCTATACCTTTTTTAACCCACTTTTCAGCAACGTATGATGAATATGCAATAATTTCCTTCACATTTTGGTTGATATAGATAGCTTTTTTTCTATTAAATCTTTTTGTATTAACAGATCTTAAATGGCAAATACAATCTATCTTTTCAGAAATTGCAGAAATGATACCATAAAGATCCCTATCTACTTGATTATTAGTATGGACTAAGGTGATTAAATTATTTTTTATAAAATTCCTTGTATGGGCAATTGCATCTTTATGAATGTATTCTTCTAATAAGTTTGAAATGCTAGGAAACAAAAAAGTTAAAAAATTTTGCAAATATAAAAAAAAAGTTAATCTTATTTTATTTTGAGAAAGATTTTTTCTATTGAATGGTGATTTTTGAATAATATCATACTTGATATTTAATTTTGATAACTTACTACAATATTTATTTTCATTTGTAAAAAGAACATGTGGTTCATATAAATTTCTGTCAATATTACTGATATGCTGAAACATGCTTTCAAATGACCCGCCGCTAAAATATCCGGATTCAATAAATAAAATTTTTTTACTCTTCAAATTCATATTTTAAATATTAATTAACTATTTTGTCTTAATATGCTTATTATAAAAAAACTTCTTATATAAAATAAGTAAACAAAAAACATTAAATGCATATCCAAAAATGTTAGCTATAATATATTTTTCAATAGTTAGTTGCTGAAGATAGTTCATAATTAATACCGGTATAACAAAAATTATAATTGACCCAAAGCGAATAAATGGAAGTAGGCTTTGTTTATTTACCAATGATGATTGTACTACATTGCTAGCATAGTTGGGCAAGATATTAAGTGGCATCATAAATAAAAAAACTTTTGCAGCACTTATACCTTTCTCCCAATTAGGAAGGAAGATAGGTATTAAAAAGTCTAAAGAAAACCATGCTGTTGGGATAGTTATAGCAACAATCGCAAGCAATATTCCTGTTTCCTTTATTACCATTTTGTGTATTCTTAAAAACTGCTTTGAGCCAATGCCTTCAAAGATATCTTGCATTCTAACTTTAATTGAAATTTTTAAAAAAGATACAAATTGATCAGAAACATTTTCTGCAAAAGTATAGAAACCAACAGCAATTGGCCCAAGAAGGACTAATGCCATTATTCTTTCAATATATTTAAATAAGCCTAAAGCAAGAGTTGGGAATGTTAACGATAAGCTTATTTTCAATAGTCTCTTAAACTCCTTCCTATCAATCATAAATTGAAATCTTGCATTTAAAAATTTTAGATAAAAAAGTGTAGCAATAATTCCGGTAATAAAATTTGTTATTAAAACTGCATATATTTTTAAGAATGGAACTAAAATAATTACAGTAATCGCACCAATTAGCGTTACAGAAAAAGAAATCTTACTGTGTAGAATAAAATTTTTCTGAACTACTGCTTCGGTATTCATTATGCCTCTCAACTTAGCGCTTAGTAAACCAGCAGACGATAAAATGATCATTACTGAAATTGAAGCACTTTCAAAGAATAATGAAATTGAAACTCCGATAAAAAATAGAACTATAGATAAAATAAATTCAGCAGTATAAAGAGTATTTTTAATTGCCTTCACTTTAGACTCATCACCTTTTCCAATCTTATCTCCAGCTTCTCTATTAACAGTTTGCCTAAAACCTAAATTACCGTATTTATGTAACATTTGAATGAGCTCTACAGATTTCAAGAGACCATAATCAGAAGGGCCAAGATACTTTGCCACAAAATAACTACGTAATATTAAAACTGGCCTAGCAAATAGATTAGAGGTAGCAACCGCTAAAAAATTTTTTATTACTTTCTTCTGAAAGAGGGATTTCAAATTTCTGATGAAATCAATTTTATTTTTATGCCTTTAGCAATTACACGATAAAGCTTAAACAAAAAGATTTTTCTTTCTTTTTTTAATTAGATTAAAAATTTCTTTTCTCATTAGATTGCTATCAGGTTCGATATTTTTTTTCAATAGACTGCGAATTTCACTACCACTGATATTTAAAAAGTTGTCTTCATTTAGCAATTCAGCGCTGGGTGAATTAGTAGTATAAAATCCATTTTTTTTAGAAAAATAAACTTCTTTAAATTTTATAATTTCAATTCCAATATCTGGAAATTTATCAAAAATGTCTTGTGAATCATATTTACCATAAAAATCATAAACGCCAGTATGGTCTCTACCAATAATAAAGTGACTGCAACCATAATTTTTCCTACATATTGCTGTGAAAACAGCTTCCTTTGGTCCAGCATAATATGAGTTTCCAAAAAATCCAGCGAGAAAGGTTTTATTTTTTGGATAAAACTTATTTACCATCAAATCATAAGTTTGCATGATTATTTCATTCGTAAAATCTCCTTTCTTTTTCTCACCTACTACCGGATGAATAAATAGCCCATCTGCACCAGACTCCTCTAAAGCTTTTAATTGTATAAATTCATGCGATCTGTGAATTACATTTCTTGTATGAAACCCAACAATTTTTGACCAACCTTTCTCAGCAAAAACAGACCTTATTTGCGATGGAGAATGATTATAATGATTAAGTTTAAATGTTGGACTATTTAGCAAGCTTATTTTACCTGACAAAAAAAATGTTCTACCATCTGTTAGTCTAAATACACCAGGATGTCTTTTGTCATTTGTCCCAAATAATTTTTTGCAATACTCATCGATTTTAAAATTATATATTTCTTCAAGATGCAATATGGCAATTTCTTGATTATCTTCGTCAACTAAGAGTATATCTTCTCCTTCCTTTAAATGATCTGCAATATCTTTTTCAACTCTTAAGCTAATTGGTATTGTCCATATTTCATCTGTCCTAAGTCGCATATTATATAAGACTGACTTTAAATCTTCAGAATTAATAAAACCCTCAATTGGACTAAAGGTACCATTTGCAATAAGCATTATTTCTCTAATTGTGAAAATATCAATTTTAACTTTTTTGTATGAATTAATTTTTGTGTAATCATAAGTATTCATTTTTCTATTTACTAAAGAACCACCATGCGGTATAACAAGCAGCTCGCTTGAATTTTCTTTATTAATATAATCAACTTCATTTAATGGCTTGCTGATAAATTCAATTAAGGATCTATTGTTTAATTTTTTTATAATATTTTCATAGTGCAGCGCTAAACTAGAAGCCATATTAACTGTTTCAATTGGATTATTCCCAACAGCTGTTTCTTTAGTAAGGACAAGTCCGGTTGCACCATCAGCTAAAATATTAATAACATCATTAACCTCTGCCCTATTTGGTTTTTTTTCTTCACACATTGATTCTAGTATATTTGTAGCAACAAAACATTCCTTATTTTTCTTTAATGAAAAATTGATTAACATTTTTTGAACCAGAGGTATTTTTTCTATCTGAACCTCCCTGCTTAGATCCCCCCTATCAATAAGAATACCATCGCACTGATCAATTATTTCTTCAAAATTTTGAATCCCTTCTCGAGTTTCAATTTTTGCATAAATATCTGAATTAGCATTATACATACTTTTAAATTCTCTTACTGCTGCTGCATTATTGATAAAAGATAAAGTAAAACTTTTAATTTTAAATTTTTTAGATAACTCAATTGCTTTTTTATCTTTTTTACTAAAATTGGGTAGCTCTATTTTTTTATCGATAATTGCTATACCCTTATTATTTCCAATAGGACCACCAATAATAACCTCGCAGTTAACATAACCTTGAGAAGAATAAGTTGATGTATCCACCGCTTTCAACATTACGCTATTAAAATCTATAGATAAAATATCTCCATCTTTAAGTTCATTTAGGGCATCTTTAGGCCTTATGTAAATATTATTTTCATTACAAGTAATGCTATTCCCGTAAATTTTAACTGAACTTTTCTCTTTAAGAATTAAAGAATTTGTACCTAAAAATCCAGTCCTTACCTGGCAACCCTCAGTATCAATACAAATATTTATATCGTATTTTGATAATTTAGTAAGAATGTCTTCTAAGTCTGAGATTTTAGTATGTGACATGTTAATTCTAAACAATGAAACGCCCCTTGATTTCATTTGATGAATCACATCAGCTTTCATAGAGCTAGGGCCAAGAGTACATATAAGCTTTGTTTTCATATTTTAATCTATTTTCTTAGTATTTAATTTATTTTTGATTTTGATTAACTTTTTATTGTTATTAAAAGACAAATTATTTGAAAGATTTTTTTTCCAATAACCTCTAAAAAAAGATGTGAATCAATATTCTGGGATAAATCAGACTTATACTTAATTCCTTGAATTTCTTTAATAACTATTCTACCATAAAAAAATCGTCTTAAAAATTTAAATAAATAGATAGCAATTTTTTTCATATCAATTATTTTATCTTTAATTAATAAATAATTATTTCAACAATATCATCTTCTTGGTCTTAATAAAGCCTTCAGTCTGTAGTTGAAAGAGATATACCCCTGCTGCTACCGGTGCGCCTAAGTCATTGGTCGCATCCCAGGTTAAGCTATGATAGCCTGCTGGAGCGCTTTGCATATTGAAAAATTTAATCTTTTGACCAATCATATTATAAATCGTTACCGTAACATCACTGATCTCAGGAATATCAAAATGTAGAGTCGTTGTTGGATTAAACGGATTGGGATAATTCTCATGGAGCGTGAAGTCAGTTGGTATTTGATCATCTACAGTAGATAGATAATCATAGCGGTTAACATACAGTACACGGTCATCTCTACTTATTTTAACCGAATCGATCCCATCGTGAGCCCAAATGGTAAAGCCAACAGTGGCAGTATTACCAGGCAGTCCTTCGAACGCACCTTCTGCGATCTCCGCATAAGGGATTGGATATATGGTTGCTATCGTAGCATAGATCTCTTGGTATGGATAAATACCTATTTTTGCATACACGATGTAATTGATAGTATCATTATCGACATTGACACTCTCGGTCCAATCCAAGTCGTAGGTAGAGGTTAAATTATCCTTAGTGATATTAATGGTGTCCGACTTAACCGTATTCCAAAAAAATGGTTTTAAAGTATCCTGTACTGGAACTACCGTTAGCTTAAATGATGTGGAATCTGTTGAGATTTCATCAGAAGCATATGCCTTGATATTGGCTAATCCATTCCAATCGGCATTTGGTGTTATAGTAAGAATTGAGCCAGAAACGGAAACGGTTAGTGCATTCGTATCAGATACAGCAGAATAAGTAAGTACATCCCCATCTGCGTCAGTGGCACTAATAGTAACGGTAGAAGATTCATCTTCATTGATAGTTACATCGCTCAGCAATGCAATAGTAGGGGCGATATTAAAAGTTGCTTCATACCAGGCGATAGTATCGTCATTGTATGAAGCGGAAACAATATCCATATCTCCATCGCCATCCATATCGGCAACAAAAATAGAATTTGCAGCATCAGCGCTCGTAGCGATATCGACTGCGCTAAAAGACGGGTTGGCAGCGCCATCGTTTTCATACCAAGCGATGGTGTCGTCACCAGGT
>MDSV01152176.1_pt1 | contig 24272 bp, 23 predicted proteins | sample 810851 | NCBI WGS metagenome assembly MDSV01 (sample SAMN05326640, study PRJNA326480) | marine metagenome | isolation source: seawater | place: Atlantic Ocean: North East | collected 2012 | reverse complement strand
TACTTTAATTATAGATTTGTGAATCTATTTGATTAGTTTGGAATCTTGCATACTGGAATAGGCTCCATTTTATGCAAATTTATTTTTCTTATTTTATCGTATTTTTCACGATTTTTAGAATTTGGATTATTCATTGCTTCTTCTAGCTCGCTATATTTTAATCCTAATTGACCTTCATCAGTTCTACCATCGTCCCAAAGACCATCTGTAGGCTCTGCTTGAACAATTTCATCTAATAGTTTTAATTCTTTACCTAATTCCCAAACTTCAGTTTTATTACAATCTGCAATAGGAGATATATCGACTCCTCCATCTCCATACTTTGTGTAAAATCCAACTCCAAAATCCTCAACTTTATTCCCAGTACCAACAACTATACCATTATTTGCTGCTGCAACTTGATAAAGAGCTGTCATTCTAAGCCTTGCCCTTGAATTAGCTAGTCCATGTTCATTGCCAAATTTTGATAATTCAATTTTAAAATTTTCAAATAATTTATCTAAATTTAAAGTATGTGCTTCTACATTATTAAAATTTTTTTTTAACCAATTTTGATGTTTAATACTTAAATCATGTTGTGATGTATTTTGCTTAATTGGTAAAGATAAAACAATAGTTTTTAAACCTGTCATAGCACTTAAAGTGCTTGATACAGATGAATCTATGCCACCCGAAATACCAATTACTAAAGATTCGGCTTTCTTTGGCATTTTGTTAACATAATTCTTAATCCAATTACTTATAAAAATTATTTTGTCAGATGATTTCATAGATTTATATTTTAAGTAAAATTTAATTTAATACAATTACGCAAAATGACACTTTAGTCTTATTTTTTCAAATATATTAAATCTTTTTTTTGACCTTCATAGGGTCCGTTTTTATGTTCATAAATTATAGTATTATTTTTTAAGACATTAAGTTTATGTCCTCCTGCAAAAGTAATAGCTACATCTCCTGGTTTTAAAGTTTTAGAAGTTAAAATTTTATCATCTAAATCATATAGTTGGACTTTTGCCGAACCTTTAATTAAGAGCCAAGATTCTTGTACAATTCTTCTACTTTGTTTATTTTTTTTCCAAAAATGTTTGTGTGGAATAAACTTATTATTTTTATTTAAATTTAAATAACACAATTGCATAAACTCATTTTCAGGAGAAATATTTATTCTTTGATTTTTTTTTGTTGGACTAAATATTATATGTAATAATTTTTTTTTTTTAATTTTTGAATATATTTTTTTCACTTATTATTTATTAATGTTGGCTTAAATCTATAAGTATCATTTTCATAGTCCTTACCACCTCTTTTTCCAATAGTAAAAACAATGAATTCATTACCATTTTTTCCTATTTTTAAAGCATGCATCTCATTAGGTGGAGTTTCAACTAAATCTCCAACTTTTAATAACTTCATTTTGGGTTTTGATTTTGAACGAAGGGGCTTATACCAATATTCAAGGGAACCTTTTGTCATTAACATCCATTGTGTAGTTTTTTTATGATAATGATCTCCTCTTCGTGCATTAGGTTTAGATTTTATAATTGCTACATGATTAATATTTTTTTTATAAAAAATATCACAAATAGTTCCTCTACTATCTTTAAAATGTATTTTTAACTTTTTAAACTTCATAAAATTTAAGTATATATTATTTTAACTTTTTTATTTAAACTTTTTATTTTATTAATTACCAAATTACTTATATTCCAAGATAAGATTATACAAGCAATTTTATTATACTTGGCAATTTCTTTATCATCTTTAATTAAAATTCTTGTTATTGGAGTCAATTTGTTTTGTTTAAATTTTGAAGCATCAGTTAAAAAATCAACTATAGTATTATTTAAACCATAATAAGTTAAAAAAGTATTAGATTTAGCCCCTGCTCCAATTCCAACAATTTTATATCCTTTTTTTTTAAAATCATTAACTGACTTTAATAGATTTTCTTTTTTCATATTAATTTTTTTCATCATTTTTTTATAATAATTAACTTTATAAATGTTATTATTAATTTCAGAGTTTATTAATTTTTTTGGATAAATTTTTTTTATTCCAGATGTTTTTTTTACTGCAATAGTTCTTAAACTACCTCCATGATAATTATTTTTTGAAATATGATTTATTTTAAACTTATTATAATTTAGAATTGATCTCACATTTCTAGATGTAAAATAGGAAATATGTTCATGATAAATTTGATCAAATTTTAGTGAAAGAGCTCCAATTGTAAAGTTTGGCTGTTCAAATATAAATAGTCCATTTTTATCTAATAAATTATAAATTCCTTTTAAAAAATCACCGGGCTGATTGGAATGATTAAAAACATTATTAGCAATAATTATGTCTGCTGAACCAAATTTTTTTTTGATTTTTATACTTTCTTTAAAATCAAATATACTTTGAATTGAATTTATATTTTTTTTTTTACAAAGATTAACCATAAATTTAGATGCATCAACCCCTAAGACTTTTGCACCTTTATTTTTTAATATTGTTGTTAAAAATCCATCGTTAGATCCAATTTCAATAATTTTTTTTTTATTTAAATTTATTTTTTTATTAAGAAAATTTGCAAACTTTTTCCAATGTAATCTTGAATAATTAGAATTTGCTGAAGTATAAGAATAATCCAATTCTAGATATCTATTTTTTGGATTTGTAATTGATCTTGATTGAATAAAATAACATTTTTTACATAAATCTAATATTAATGGATACATTGGATCAAATTTATTTTTTTTACTTAAAGGAATAAATCGGTCTGCAAATGAGTGATTTCCTAAATTAATAATTTCAACTAATTTATTTTTTTTACAACATAAGCATTTTGATCTAAAATTTTTTTTCATTTTAATTAATATGCTTATTTAATAATTTACAAATACGATCAATTTCCTTGTTTTTTAAATCTAAACTCGATGGTAACCAAAGACCTTTTTTACAATAATAATTAGAAATTGGTAAATTCTTAAATTTTTTATATATTTTTTGAGAATTTAATGGGGGATAAACAAGTCTTGTAAAAATTTTATTTTTTTCTAATATTTTTTTAACTTTTTTTACATTTTGAAAATAAATATCTACGGACCATGGTGTCTCTTGTTTTTTAATATCAAAAAATTTTATTTTATTATTTTTTTTTAAGTTTTTATAATATCTATTATAAATGTATTTTTTTTTTTTTATTCTTAATTTTATTGTTTCTAGCTGACTCAAGGCTAATATTGACTGCATATCTGTAATTTTAAAGTTAAAGCCCACGTGATTATGAATATCATCACCTGATTTTTTTCTACCAAAATTTTTATATAATCTTAGTTTTTTCGCCAATTTATTATTATTAGTTATAACAGCTCCACCTTGACCCATTGTTATAAGTTTTGGCATACTGAATGAAAATGATGCAGCGAGTCCTGAATTTCCAACATGTTTTTTGTTAATATAACTTCCAATAGCATGAGCTGAGTCTTCAATTAAAATTAAGTTATATTTTTTGCATATTTTTTTAATTTTATTTATTTGACCGACTCTACCATTCATTTGTGTGTAAATTACAACTTTTGAATTTTTATTTATTTTTTTTAACAAATCTTTAGGACACATACATAAATCTTTATCAGAAATATCTACTAAAATTGGTTTTAATTTAATAAATTTTGCAGCATTAGCTGTAGCTACCATAGTATAATTTGATACTAAAATTTCATGTTTTTTTTTTAAATTTAACAAATCAAGAACTGCAGACATTGTAATAGTTCCATTCGGAAAACATATACAATGTTTTGCATTCGTAAATTTTGCAAATTCTATTTCAAATTTTTTTGTAACAAGATGTTCAGTTATCCAATTATCATCTTTAATATATTTTATTAAATTTTGTTTAGTTTTTTTTCCTAAAACCGGTTTAATTTGATAAATCACTTAATTATTTTTTTGATATTTTTTTTGCAATTAATTTTGCTTTTTCTAAAGTAAGGCCGTATAATTTTAAATCACTTACAAGCATATCCTTGCATAAAGCATCTAAATTATACTCTGGCTTCCATTTTAAAAGTTTTCTTGCTTTCGAACTATCGCCTTTTAAACTACGTACTTCAGATGGCCTCATAAAGTTTTTGTTATTTGTTGTAACAAAGTCTTTCCAATTTAAATTTAAAATTTTAAATACTTTTTTTAAAAAATCTTCAATAGAATAGTTCTTTCCTGTTGAAAGAACAAAATCTTCTGGTTTTTTATATTGTAATATTAACCAAATACCTCTTACATAATCCTTAGAATGTCCCCAATCTCTTCGAGTTGAAATGTCACCTAAATTAATTTTTTTTTCATACCCGCTTAAAATTCTAGCTAATGAATGTGTAATTTTTCTTGTAACGAAATTTAAACCTCTTCTTGGTGACTCATGATTAAACAAAATTCCATTCGCTGCAAATAGACCATGAGCCTGTCTAAAATATTTTGTAGTATAAAATGCTGAAACTTTTGATATTCCATAAGGACTTTGTGGGTTAAATTCACTTTTTTCATTCTGAGGTGGGGGCGTTGACCCAAACATTTCACTTGATGAAGCCTGATAAAATTTGCACTTTTTATGATTCTTTAGAATTGACTCTAAAATTCTATAAGATGCCAAAGTATTTATATTTAATGTTGCTTCACCAGTATAAAAACTTATACCAACATGACTCATTGCCGCTAAATTATAAAATTCATTTGGTTTAAATTTTATTATTAAATTACTAATACTGGATGTGTCTGTTAAATCAATATAATGAAGTTTTAATTTACCTTTTTTTTCATATCTATCAATAATGTCTTGAATCCTATCTAAATTTAAAAAACTAGTTCTTCTTAATAATCCATGTACAGTATAATTTTTTTTTAAAAGAAATTCTGCAAGATATGATCCATCTTGTCCCGTAATTCCAGTTATAAATGCAATTTTATTTTTTTTCATATTAACTAAAATATAACTTTAAAATATTTCCTAATATTTTTATACCTTCAAAAACTTTATTTACCTTACTAACACCAGAAAGTCTTTTTCTTTCTTTTGATAAAATTTCCTTACATTTAAAATTTTTATAAGATTTTATTAAAAATTCAGTACAAATAGTAAAATCTTGTTGTTTAAGTTCAAGTTTATCAACATTTTCTTTTTTACCAAGAATAAAAAAGAATAAAGCATCTGTTGTATTTATTTTAAATAGTATTCTTACAATTTTACTAAAAAAATAATTCGCAAATTTAGATAATAATGTGTCATCATCACTCTTTGCTCCATTCATGTACCTTGTTCCAAAAACAAATTCATAACCATTTTCCATTTCATTCATCATAAAGTTAATACCTTTTGGATCGAATGAATTATCTCCATCAAAAATACAAAAATATTTTGACTCAAGTTTATTTAAACCATTTATTATTGATCCACCAAAGCCTTTGATACTTTTGTCGTCTAACAAAATTTTGCAATTATATTTTTTTGCAATCGAAACTGTAGCATCAACAGAATTTGCGTCTAAAAGAGTAATATTGTTAAATCCTTCCAAATTTAAATCTTTGATTACTTGCTCTATATTACCTTCTTCGTTAAAAGTTGGAATTAATATTTCAATTTCGTTTTTGTTCATTTAATTTTTAAAATTTTTATATTTCTTTCTGGGTTATTAAACTCTTTATTATATAAAGTCTTATATTTTTTTGATAGAAATTTAATATTACTTATATTTATTAAAATACAATAAAAATCAAATTTTAATGACAAAGCCTTTAAAATCTTACTTAATAAAATAACATCAAATGAATTAGAAAAAAAAACCACTAATTTTTTATTTTTTTTAATTTTATTTAAATTGTTAATCATATTTTTTAAGTTTTTTTGATTTCTTAGATTCATGTCAACAAAGATACTTTTGGATAATTTCTTTTTTTTTAAAAAATTAATAATATCTTTATTAATATCAACACCAAAAAAAAATGATTTAAAGTATTCTGAAAAAAAATACTGGCATCTCGAATAGCCACAACCTAAATCTAAAAATAATAAATTATTTATTTTTTTTTTTTTGAAAAAAAATGCAACTATTCTTAAAAAGTAAAATGGTGTTGGAATATATGGTGTATTATAAGTCTTTTTTAAAAAAACATCGTTATATGAATTGGTGTCAGCATCATCATAATTAAGTGAGTTAAAGTCTTTAAATTTTAATATATAAAATACTTCAAAAAAAATTACTTTTATAATTTCTAAATATCCATAATTATTTATGTTTTTATAAAGTAGTAAAAAATTATTAAAATATTTTTTCACAATATTAATTTTTTTGATTTTTAATTTTAATAACTCTTATAGTTAAAAAAATTATTTTTATACATTAAATTGCTTTTTTAAAATAATTTGAATTTTTTTTAATTTCATCTGAAATTAAAAAAGCTAATTCTAATGCCTGATTGGCATTAAGTCTTGGGTCACAGTGTGTGTGGTATCTGTGAGATAAGTCTTGATCAGATATTTTTTGAGCTCCTCCAGTACATTCAGTAACATCTTTTCCAGTCATTTCTATATGAAGTCCACCAGCAAAACTTCCTTCACTTTGGTGGCATGAAAAAACATTTTTTACTTCATTAACAACATTATTAAATGGTCTAGTCTTATATCCTGTTGTAGATTTTACTGTATTGCCATGCATAGGATCACATGACCAAATAACATTTAATCCCTCTTTTTTAACACCTCTAATTAATTTTGGTAAATACTTGCTAACATTTTGATGACCAAATCTTGAAATCAATGTAATTTTTCCTTTTTCATTTTTTGGATTAATTGCATTACAAATTTTTACTATTTCATCAGATTTAGACGTCGGTCCACATTTTATCCCAATTGGGTTTTCAATACCTTTGCAAAACTCAACATGTCCGCCTTCAAGTTGTCTAGTTCTATCACCTATCCATACGAAATGAGCTGAAGTATCGTGAAATTCTCCTGTTGTTGAGTCAACTCTAGTCATAGCTTCCTCAAATGGTAATAGTAATGCCTCATGAGATGTCCAAAAGTTAACTGTCTTTAGTCTTCTATTAAAATCAGAATTTATTCCACAAGCATCCATAAATGCTAAAGCATCTGCAATTTTGTCTTCAAGCTCTTTAAATTTTTTAGCCTGCAAACTTTTTTTAATAAAACCTAAGTTCCATGTGTGAACTTTTTTTAAGTCGGCAAATCCACCATGTGAAAATGCTCTTATTAAATTTAGCGTTGAAGCTGATTGAGAATAAGCCTTAAATAATCTTTTTGGATCAGGTTGTCTTAACTTTTCATTAAATTCTATTCCATTGATATTGTCACCTAAATAACTTGGTAACTCTATTCCATTTTTTATTTCTGTTGGTGAACTTCTTGGCTTCGAAAATTGTCCTGCAATTCTTCCAAGCTTAACAACAGGAAGTGAAGCAGAATAAGTAAGCACCAAAGACATTTGAAGCATAACTTTAAAAGTATCTCTAATATTGTCTGGATGGAATTCGGCAAAACTTTCAGCGCAATCTCCTCCCTGAAGCAAAAAAGCGTTACCATCTACAACATGAGATAATTGTTCTTTTAAATGTCGAGTTTCACCTGCAAAAACCAAAGGTGGAAAACTTTTAAGTTTTCCAAGTACCATATCCAATTCTTTTTTATTTGGATAATTTGGTATATGTTTTACAGGATAATTTCTCCAACTATTTTTTTTCCAATTTTTCATATTCAACTTATAGATGTATTTTATAATTCAATAATTTTAAAAGTAAACTACTTTGGAAATGTGATGATTTATTGATTTAATTGACATAAAACATGCACTATTAATTAAAATTCAATGAAACTTATATTAAAAACATTACAAAGTATAGATAATCTAGTTACATACATTTTTTCAAATTCATCTAAAGAAGATAAATTTTTAAAAAAATTTTTTGGTAATAAAAAAATAGTTTTATTTGATATTGGTGCAAATCTAGGTGGCTATTTAGATTTAGTAAAAAAAAATACAAAAATAAAAGAGGCTTATATATTTGAACCATCTAGAAAATGCTACACTTATTTAAATAAAAAATATAATCAAAAAAAATTTAATTTTATTAATAAAGCTTTATCAGACAAAAAAAAAAAATTAAAATTTTATGAAAATGAAGTTTTATCACAATCAAGTCTTTATAATAAAAAAAATAAGTTTAATTCAAATCTGAAAATACTGGATACATATAAAATAAATTGTACTACATTGGATAAATTTTATTACGAAAATAATAAAAAATTTACAATTGATCTACTAAAAATAGATGCTGAGGGAGAAGATTTGAAAATATTACAAGGTGGCCAAAAACTTTTAAAAAAAAATAAAATTAAATTAATAAAAATTGAATTGCTTAACTCATTTGATGAAAAAAAAAATAAATCTAATATAAATGAAATTATTTTTTTATTAGATAGATTAAATTATAATATAATTACAATATCTAAAACAAAATTTGTAAATGAAAAATTACTTATGATGGATGTATATTTTTGTAAAAAAAAAAGTTTTAAAAATTAATTTTTAAGACAAAGTTTCAATTTGGTTTCCATAGGTAGCCTTGATGCAAAAAAAGTAAAAAAACTATCCTCTTTTGCTTTATCAGGCAAAACTAAATTACATTCATTTTTTTTATTTAAATTACTAACAACTGACCATGTATCTAAATTTGCAAATACTAATGGAATTAGAATTATTATTAAAAAAGAATAATATTTTAAATTTATAGTAAATTTTTTCAATAAAATAGAAAGTGAAAAGAGTAATAAAAATTCTGAAAAAATAAAATAAGCAGGATTTTCGTATCTATAATTACATATTGTTTGAAAAATAATGAAACCACTTAAAAGAAAAATAATTGTTAATATTTCTTTTCTTCTTAAACTTTTTATTAAAAATATTAATAAGATAAGATTTAAATAAATTAATAAAGATTGATATGAAAATATTAAAAAATATTTATTAAATACTTTATAAAAATTATTTATTAATTGTTTAAAATAAACAGATAGTGAAATAAATTCAAATTCACCTTTTATATCACCATTAGTAAACATATTAAGATGACCGATAAAATTTGAAAAAGTAACTTCCCAAACTTTTGGATTTGCGGAAAGTAAATATATTAAAAAAAATTGATAAATAAAATAAATTCCTACAAGCAAAGCATTATAAACTAAGAGATTTTGATAATTTTTATTTTGAAAATATTTTATATAGAAAAATAATAATAAATTAAATCCAAAAAAATTAGATATTAGAAATATAAAATCTAAATCTCTTTTAGTTTTAAAAGATAAATCTTGAAATGAAAAAGTTTTAGCTACAATCAAAAATACAACAAAAGAGTATATTAAAAATAGTAAATATTTAAAATTTATTAATTTAAAATTAAAAATATTTTCATCATTTTTTTTTAAAAAATAAATTGAAGAAATAAAAAAAAATGGAATAGTAAAATATGCAAGTTTTTTTTGCATCATTGCTGATAAAACAAAGATAATTACTAGTGAAAAATAAAAAATACTTTTAGTGTTTTTGCTTTCAATAAATTTAATTAAATAAAAAAAACCTATCATTAATAAAGTTGTTGAAATAAGGCCACTTTCTATTCTAGATGTTTGATGCAAAAAACCTGTAGAAAAAAATAATAATATTGTTAAAAAAAATGCATCAAGTTTTCTTCCATTAAATTTTTTTACTATCTTGAAAAAAAAATAAATTAAAACACAACTAAACAAATATATTGCAATTTGTGATACTAAAAGTAATTGGTTTAAAGAATAATCTATATTTGATTGAATCAATAATCCATCTAAATCGTAAAAATCTAGATACCCCAATAGAAAAAAAAATTTATAAAAAAAGGGAAATATTAAAAATGTAAATAAAGATGGATGATCTAAATAATTCTGTGGTAAATTCTGTGATTGTAATAGTGAATTATATATAAAAACAAAATCATCTCTGTGTCTTGCCCAATGTTTGAGCTCAAATGTTTCAAGATTTATAAAAGTATTAGATAAAAATAAAAAAATTCCTAGAAATAAAAATAAAATTAATAATAATAATTTTTCCTCAAATAATAATATTTTCTTCATCTATTAACTATTAAATAGATTTACTCTACTGTTACTGATTTCGCAAGATTTCTTGGTTTATCAATATCACAATTTTTTAGTAATGCTACATGATATGCTATAAACTGAATTGGAATAGTAAGTAAAAATGAATTTAATGTTGCATTAGTTTTGGGTATTTGAAATTTAAATCTTATATTTTCATTCATTATTGTAGAGTCGTCATCTGTAATCATTATAACTTTACCACCTCTTGCAACCACCTCTTGCATATTTGAAATTGTTTTTTCAAAATATCTATCTTTTGGTGACAAAACAACAATAGGCATTCCATCTTCTATTAAAGCTAATGGTCCATGTTTCATTTCTCCTGCTGCATATCCTTCAGCATGTATATAAGACAACTCTTTCAACTTAAGCGCACCTTCCATTGCTATTGGATAGGAATATCCTCTTCCAAGATACATAGTTCCTTTAGCTGTTATAAAATCTCTGGCTATTATCTGTATGTCGTTTTGCTTTGATAAAGTTTCTTTTATAAAATCTGGCAATTTTTTTAAATCTAAAACTAATTTTTTGTATTCTTCTTCGTTAATATCTTGTCTTTTTTTTGAAATCTTTAAAGTTAATAGATATAAAACAAGCATTTGACCTAAAAAAGCTTTAGTAGATGCAACTCCAATTTCGGGTCCTGCATGAATTGGTAAAACAAAATCTGCAGCTCTTGCAATTGAGCTTTCTGTAACGTTAACTATACCGCAAGTTTTAACATTATTTTTTTTACATTTTTCTAATGCTGCATAAGTATCAGCTGTTTCTCCTGACTGAGATACAAAAATATAAAGATCTTTAGAATTTAACTTCACATTTCTATACCTAAATTCAGATGCTATATCAGCCTCAACTTCTATAGTAGTAAGCTCTTCAATCCAATATTTGGCCATCAAACACGAATGATAAGCTGTTCCACATGCTATTAATCTAATTTTATTAATATTTTTTGGCTCTATAGGTAAATTATAAATATTAATTTCATTGCGAGACTTGTCTAAATATTCGTTGATACACTTCTTTGTGGTAATTGACTGTTCATCAATTTCTTTTGACATAAAATCTTTAAAATCACCTTTGTCTGCTACATTTTCATCTTGTTTAAGCTCAAAAATTTCTTTGTTAACTTTTTTTTTTTCTGAATTATAAAATTCAATTTTCTCTTTATAAAGTAAACAAAAATCACCATCATCTAGATATGATATTTTATTTGTCATAGATTTTAATGCATATGAGTCTGAACCTATAAAATTTTCATTATGGCCATACCCGACAGCTAAAGGGCTCCCTCTTCGGGCTCCAACTACAACATTATTAAAATCTTTAAAAATAACCCCTAAGGCAAAACTACCTTCTAATTTATTTAATGTTTTATGAATACTATTTATTAAATTTTCTGATTTAAGAAAATCAGTTAAAATAACTGTTATTACTTCTGTATCAGTTTGAGATTTAAAAGAATATCCTTTTTTTAAAAATTCTTTTTTTAATTTATCTGAATTTTCTATAATACCATTATGAACAACAGAAACAACTTCTGAAGAATGAGGGTGTGCATTAATATGGTTTGGTATACCATGTGTTGCCCACCTTACATGTCCTATGCCTATATCTCCATCTGATGGTTTTTGAAAAAGAATTTTTTCTAAATTATCAACTCTTCCTGAACACTTCTGTTCATTAATTTGACCATTATAAATAGTTGAAATTCCTGCTGAATCATACCCTCTATATTCAAGTTTCTTTAAAGCTCCTATAATATTTGATGAGACTGATTTATTGCTTACAATTCCAATTATTCCACACATATTTATTTTTTTTTCTTATAGTTTTTCACTTCAATTTGATTTGATCTTGTAAGTGCAAGTGATTTTTTTCTAACATTTTTTGTTATTACAGAACCAGCACCTATTATGCTATTTTCATTTAATGTTACCGGTGCAACCAATGACGTATTTGAACCTATAAAAACATTGTTTTTAATTTTAGTGATATTTTTTTTAGATCCATCATAATTACATGTAATTGTTCCTGCTCCCACATTAACATTATCTCCTAATAAAGTATCACCTACATAAGATAAATGATTTATTTTTGATTTTTTACCAACTTTACTTTTTTTTATTTCAACAAAATTTCCAATTTTTGCTCCATTTTCTATTTTTGTACCAGGTCTTAATCTAGCATAAGGACCAATAATAGTATTACTTTCTATTCTGCAACTTTCTAAATGTGAAAAAGAATTTATTACTACATTTGATCCTATAAAAACATTTAATCCTATGACTACAAACGGCTCAATTAAAACATTTTTTCCAATCTTAGTATCTTTTGAAAAAAAAACAGTTTCAGGACCTTTCATTTTAACTCCAAGTTTAATAAATTTATTTCTTAATTTATTTTGAAGTTTTTGTATATTTGTATGTTTCATATAGAAAAATCTTTATATTAAGTGTATCATTATCTTAATTCACAAATTGTTTCTTAAAAATACTTTATAAATGAGTCAAAAATATACAATTTTATTTGATCTTGATGGCACTTTAGTTGATACGGCTCCAGATTTAATGCATGCTCATAATCATGTAATGAAAAAATTTGGATATTCAACAAAATCTACTGAAGAAATAAGAAGTTTAATTGGTCAAGGTGCTGGAGCGATGCTTGGAAGATCTATATGGGGACAAGCAAAAAAAGAATTTAGCAAAGTTCAAGATGAAAAAATAAAAAAAGAAATGGTTAAAGAATTTATAGATTTTTATGGAAAAAATATTTTTAATGAAAGTACGCTTATTAATGGTGTTAAAGAATTTTTAATATGGGCTAAAAAAAAAAATATATCAATGGCTGTTTGTACAAATAAACAAGAACATTTAGCAATTGATCTTCTAAAAAAAATTGGTATTTATGATTTTTTTGAATATGTTGCTGGACATAACACGTTTGATTATTGCAAACCAGACCCGAGACACCTTACTTCTGTAGTTGAAATATTAAGTGGAGATATTAAGAACACTTTAATGATTGGTGATAGTGAAACAGATGCTAATGCAGCAAAAAATGCTGGTATCCCAGTAATTTTGTTAAAAGACGGATATACCGAAAAAAATACAACCGAAATTCATCACAATCACTTGGTAAATGACTTCGAAGGTATTGAAAAAATTGTACTTGAATATCTTTAGGATTGATTATTTTTTTTTTACTATTAAAAACAAATTCGTAAGTTAGGAGTTATTTTGATATTACATAAAGTTAAGGTTTACCCATCCAAAATTCATTTACCCAAAAAAAAACAGCTTGCATGGAAAATTGCTGAAGTTGCGAGTGATAACGTAAAATTAAATAATAATGCTATTGAAATGGCTATTAATAGAATTATCGATAATGCCTCTGTAGCCATTGCTTCTATAAATAGAAAGTCAGTAATTTCATCTAGGGAAATGGCTTTAAAACATTTTAGAAAAAATGGCGCAACATTATTTGGTGTTAACAGTAAATTTAAATTTGATTGTGAATGGGCAGCATGGTCAAATGGAACAGCAGTTAGAGAACTTGATTTTCACGATACTTTCTTGGCTGCTGACTACAGTCATCCAGGAGATAATATTCCTCCACTAATAAGTGTGGCACAACAAAATAAAAAAAATGGATTAGATCTTTTAAAAGGAATAATTACTGCTTATGAAGTTCAAGTTAATTTAGTAAAAGGAATTTGTTTACATAAACATAAAATAGATCATATAGCACACTTGGGACCAAGTGTAGCTGCGGGAATTGGAACAATGTTAAAATTAAACACCGAAACAATTTACCAAGCAATACAACAATCATTGCACACAACAATATCTACTAGACAATCTAGAAAAGGTGAAATTTCGAGTTGGAAAGCATACGCACCTGCTCACGCAGGAAAACTTGCAATTGAAGCAGTTGATAGAGTCATGCGTGGTGAAGGGGCACCAAGCCCAATTTATGAAGGAGAAGATAGTGTAATAGCTAGAATTTTAGATGGAAAAAAAGCATTATATAAAGTTCCTTTACCCAAAAAAGGTGAAAATAAAAAAGCAATACTTGAAACCTACACAAAAGAATATTCGGCTGAATATCAATCTCAAGCTTTGATTGATTTGGCAAAAAAACTTAAAAGTAAAATACAAAATTTAAATCAAATTAAAAAAGTAGATATTTATACAAGTCACCACACGCACTATGTTATTGGTACTGGAGCAAATGATCCTCAAAAAATGGACCCTAATGCAAGTAGAGAAACTTTAGATCATTCGATAATGTATATTTTTGCTGTAGCATTGGAAGATGGAGATTGGCATCATATCAAATCTTATGCAAAATCAAGAGCTAAAAGAAAAAGTACTATTAAAATATGGAAATCAATCAAAACTCATGAAGATAAAAGATGGACTAAAAAATATCATAATCCAAACCCAAAAAAAAAATCATTTGGCGCTAAAGTAATTATAACTCTACAAAATGGAAAAAAAATAATAGAACAACAAGATAAAGCTGATGCTCATCCGTATGGATCACGTCCATTTCAAAGACAAAATTATATTAATAAATTTTTAACTTTAACTGAAAAAATTTTGAATAAAAAAGAAAGTGATAGATTTTTAAAAAATGTACAAAACCTTAGAAAATTAAAGTCAGGACAATTAGATAGGTTAAATATAGAGGTTAAAAAAAATAAACTTAAAAGAAATTTAAAAAAAGGTATCTTTTAATGCATTTTATTGAAAAAGAACCAGGTCAAAAAAGAATAGATTTTGTTGAAAAATTAAAATCAAATAAAATTTTAAGAGTTCCAGGTGCGTATAGTCCTCTAACAGCAAAATTAATTGAAAGAATAGGTTATGATGCTATTTATGTCTCGGGTGGTGTAATGGCTAACGATTTAGGTTTCCCCGATATTGGATTAACAACATTGCAAGATGTTAGTACAAGATCTTATTTAATTTCAAGAGTAACAAATCTTCCTACAATAGTTGATATAGATACAGGTTTTAAATCTTGTAAAGAAACAGTTGAAACTTTTGAAGAATTTGGAATTTCTGCCATTCATTTAGAAGATCAAATTGAAAGAAAAAGGTGCGGACATCTGGATAATAAAGAATTAATTTCAACTGATGCCATGATTAAAAAAATTAAAGAATGCGTATCAGCAAAAAAAGATAAAAATTTTAAAATTATTGCAAGATCGGACGCCAAAAGTGTAGAGGGAATTGAAAAGATGATTGAAAGGTGCAAATCTTATGTTGATGCTGGAGCTGAAATAATTTTTCCAGAGGCTCTATACGATGAGAAAGACTTTGAGAAAGTTAGAAAAGAACTTAAGTGTTATTTATTAGCAAATATGACTGAATTTGGTAAATCCAAACTTTTCAACTACAAGGAGTTAGAAAATTTTGGTTATAATATTGTTATATATCCGGTTACTACCCAAAGATTAGCTATGAAAAACGTTGAAGACGGATTGAAAGACCTTTTTATAAATGGACATCAAAATAATATTATTGATAAAATGCAAACTAGAAAAAGATTATATGAACTTGTTGATTATGAAAAATATAACGAACTTGATGAAAAAATTTATAATTTTAATACGGATGGTCACGAATAATGAGTGAAGACATTAAAAAAGGCTTACTTGGAATAGTTGTTGACGAAACAGAAGTTTCAAAAGTAATGCCTGAAATTAATTCACTTACTTACAGGGGTTACGCTGCTCAAGATTTATGTGCAAAATGTAAATTTGAAGAAGTTGCTTTTCTTATATTAAATGGCGAACTTCCTAACAAAACACAATTAAAAAAATTTGAAAAACAAGAAAGAAAAGAACGAAAACTTTCTAAAACATTAATTGAAGATATAAAAAAAATTCCAAAAAAAGCACATCCTATGGATGTTGCTAGGACAGCTGTAAGTATTATGGGATTAGAAGATAAAGAAACTAAAGACAATTCACATAAAGCAAATCTGAGAAAAGCAATGAGAATATTTGCAAAAACACCAGTAGCTTTAGCAGCTTTTTATAGAGCTAGAAAAGGAAAAAAAATTATACCTCCAAAAAAAAACCTTTCTTTTTCAGAAAATTTTTTTCACATGTGTTTTGGGGAAGTTCCAAATAAAGAGATTGTAAAAGCATTTGATGTTTCTTTAATTTTGTACGCTGAACATAGTTTTAATGTGTCAACTTTTACTGCAAGAACTATTACTAGTAGTTTATCCGATATTCATGGGGCAATTACAGGTGCCATTGCAAGTTTAAAAGGACCTCTTCACGGAGGAGCAAACGAAGAAGTAATGCACATGATGAATAAAATAAAAAAACCAGAAAACGCTTTCAAGTGGATTAATAAAGCTTTAAATAACAAAGACGTTGTAATGGGATTTGGACATAGAGTTTACAAAAGTGGAGACTCAAGAGTTCCTACAATGAGAGAATATTTTGGCAAAGTAGCTAAAATTAAAAAAGATAAAAAATTTGAAAAAATATACGATATTGTAGAAAAAGTTATGATTGATAGAAAAAATATTCATCCAAATGTAGATTATCCAACAGGACCCACTTATCATTTAATGGGTTTTGATACAGATTTTTTTACACCAATTTTTGTAATTTCTAGAATTACTGGCTGGTCAGCACACATAATGGAACAACATGCGGCTAACAAATTAATTAGACCTTTGGCTAGTTATAAAGGAAATAAACATAGACAAGTTCTACAACTAAACCAAAGATAAGTATTATTTTTCTATTTTTGCAAATCTTTCAAATAAAATTTCTATATTATAATTTCTTGACTCTGCAAACTCTTTAATTGCTTGTTTAACGCCTGGAGCATATGATAGATTATAATCATCACACAAAATTGTACCATTATTCTCTAAAACTGGAATACAATTTAACAAGTCATTTTTCACAGTTTTATAATTATGACCTCCGTCTAAAAAAACATAATCAATTTTAGACATATCCATTTTTTTTAAAATAGTATTTGAATTTCCTTTAATTAAATGGATATTTTTTTTAAAATTTTTTAGAAGATCGGATACTGCCTCTATACTATATGGGTCTTGTTTTTTTATAATTTTAAAATAAAAATTTTTTAATGGATTTGTAAATTCAGTACTTGGGATAGTCTCTTTACTGTTTTCTTCGCTTACTCCAAATAAATCAATTCCTACATACTTGAAATCATTTTTGTGAATTTTTGATAAAAGTTCACAAACATTTCTGGCAGTTACACCATGAAACACGCCTATTTCTAAAAAAATTTTTGGTCTTTTTTTTGCAATTTCATTTAAAAAAAAATAACCAATATTTTTTTGCTTTAGACTTGTTTTTCTAAAATATTTTTTGTACTTGATACTCAAGAAAATGCTTCAGTCCATGTTCCTTGTGTTGATGCTTTAGAATATTCAGTCGCTCGACCTTCAAAAAAATTCATATGTTCAACAGCATTCAACATTGTATCGAGCCAACCTAATGGATTTCTATCTACTTTATAAATCGGTTCTAATCCTAATTGAACTAATCTTCTATTTCCAATAAATCTAATATAATCTTTAACTTCGTTAGCAGTTAAGCCTTCCATCGGACCCATTTCAAAAGCTAAATCAATAAAAGCATCTTCATGTTCTATTATAGTTCGACAAGAATTATAAAGCTCTTTCTTAAGTTCTGGGGTCCAAATTTCTGGATTTTCTTTTATAAATTCTTTGAATAACCTAATCATAGAATTACAATGAAGAGTTTCATCTCTAACAGACCAGGTAACAATTTGCCCCATACCTTTCATTTTATTAAATCTTGGAAAATTAAGTAAAATTGCAAAACTAGCAAACAATTGTAGACCTTCGGTAAATGCACTAAACACTGCGACTGTTAAAGCAATATCTTTTTTCGATTTCATATCAAAACCTTGCATATAATCATACTTATCTTTCATCTCTTTATATTTCATAAAAGCAGAATATTCTGATTCAGGCATCCCAATTGTATCTAAAAGATGTGAGTACGCAGCTATATGTACCGTTTCCATTGCTGCAAATGCAGTCATCATCATTAAAACTTCCGTTGGCTTGAAAACTGTTGTGTAATGTCTTAAATAACAATTGTTCACCTCAACATCAGCTTGAGTAAAAAATCTAAAAATTTGAGTTAATAAATTTTTTTCAGATTGTGTTAAATTTTTTTGCCAATCCCTTACATCATCTCCAAGAGGCACTTCTTCTGGTAGCCAATGAATTCGTTGTTGAGTTAACCATGCATCATAACACCATGGGTATCGAAAAGGTTTATAAACTGGATTTTCTACTAGCAAACCCATTTTTTTTGGTTGAATAATTTCTGATTTAATTTTTTTAGCTACTGACATGATAGACATTCCTCATATTCTGGTTGATCATTATTTTGTTGATTTTTTTTGTAAACATTAGCTGTTACATCTGTAGAGTTTGCATCATTAACGTTTTCTGCACGTTGAATTGATTTTGATCTACAATAATAAAGGCTTTTAAGTCCTTTTTTCCATGCATCAAAATGAATACGATGTAAATCTTTTTTATGAACATCGGCAGGTAAAAATAAATTAACAGACTGTGCTTGTGAAATATGTGGCGTTCTATCTCCACTTAATTCAATAATCCATTTTTGATCTAATTCAAAAGCAGTTTTAAATACATCTTTTTCTAAATCTGTTAAAAAATCAAGATGTGAAACAGAACCTTGGTTTGTTGTTATACTGGACCATACTTCGTTGGTGTTTTTTCCATGCTTTTCTAACAAATTTTGTAAATATCTATTTCTAACATTAAAAGAACCAGAGAGAGTTTTGTGGGTATAACTATTTGCTGCTACTGGCTCTACTCCTGGTGAAGCACCACCACAAATAATTGAAATTGAAGCTGTTGGAGCAATGGCAGTTTTATTTGAAAACCTTTCATTAAAACCATATTCTGCAGCATCTGGGCATGGACCTCTCTCATCAGCTAAATCTTTTGAAGCTTGATCAACTTTTTCTTGAATATCTTTAAAAATCCTTTTATTCCAAACTTTACTCATTACCGATTCAAGTGGAATATTGTTTTTTTGTAGAAAAGAATGAAAGCCCATAACACCAAGCCCAACACTTCTTTCTTTTTCAGCAGAATATTTAGCGTCATTAAATTGTTCTGGGGCTCTAATAATAAAATCTGATAAAACATTATCTAAAAATCTCATAACATCAGCAACTATATTTTTATCATCTTTCCATTCATCATAAGTTTCTAAGTTAAGTGATGAAAGACAGCATACAGCTGTTCTGTCTCTACCTTCTTTGTCAATTCCTGTAGGTAATGTAATTTCACTACATAAATTTGATGTTTTAACTGTCAAGTTAGCTAATTTATGATGTTGAGGTATTAATCTATTAACAGTATCAATGAATATTATATAAGGTTCTCCAGTTTCAATTCGTGCAGTTAATAATCTAATCCAAAGATTTCTGGCAGATATCGTTTGTTGAATAGTTCCGTCTGAAGGACTTTTTAAAGACCATTGCTCATCTTGCTCTACTGCTCTCATGAAAGCATCTGATACCAAAACTCCATGATGAAGATTTAATGCTTTTCTATTTGGATCTCCGCCTGTTGGTCTTCTCATTTCAATAAATTCTTCTATTTCCGGATGATCAATTGGAAGATAACATGCAGCAGACCCTCTTCTTAAAGAACCTTGGCTAATCGCCATAGTCAAAGAGTCCATGACTTTTATAAAAGGAATTATTCCTGAGGTTTTTCCAACTTTTCCAATTTTCTCTCCTATGGAACGTAAGTTTCCCCAATAACTTCCTATGCCCCCACCTTTAGCTGCTAACCATACATTTTCACTCCATAAGTCTAATATTCCTCCTAAACTATCAGATGCCTCATTTAAAAAACAAGAAATTGGCAATCCTCTTTTAGTGCCACCATTTGAAAGTACAGGTGTTGCTGGCATAAACCAGAGATTGCTAATATAATTATATATTCTTTGAGCGTGTAAATTATTATCAGCGTAAGTACTGGCAACTCTTGCAAATAAATCTTGATAAGATTCATTTTGACCTAGATATCTATCTTTTAGAGTTGCTTTACCAAAGTCCGTTAATTTTGAATCTTTTGATCTATCAATTTTTATTGTTATACCTTTTTCATTTTGAAATAATTCAGTTTCTTCACTTAGGGAGAAAAGGTCTGGTCTTTTATCTTTTACTTGATCGAGAGAACTTGGGCTATATTCAGAGACAGCTTTTCTTATTGCCTGGGATAGAATTTTGTTCATAAATTTATTAATTTAAATTATTTTAACACAAAACAACTAGATGTTGTATGTTAGTAACCTTAATATACTATATAAATTATATATCAATAGAACATTTATAGAACATTGAAAAAAAATTTCAACAAAAAAATACAAAAAAATATAAGTAATATTATTAATGAATAAAGAAAAAAAAATAGACCCCTTAGGCTTCAGAGAATATGATGCAAGATGGCTATTCCCAGAAAGTATCAATGAACTGGGAATCGAGCATGTTGGAAAAGGGTTTGGAACTCAGGTTATAACAAAAGTGAAAAATCCAACAATTATAGTAGGACATGATTACAGATCATATAGCGAAAGTGTAAAAAAAAATTTCGTTAAAGGATTATTATCTACCGGATGTAATGTAAAGGATATAGGTTTATGTCTTTCACCTACAGTATATTTTTCTCAATTTAAATTAAACTCAGATGCGGTTGCTATGATAACAGCAAGTCACAATGAAAATGGTTGGACGGGAATAAAAATGGGTATTGAAAAAGGTCTTACTCATTGCAAAGATGAAATGTCAGATCTTAAAAGTATTGTTTTAAATGAAAAATTTGTAAATGGATCTGGAAAATTTCAAGAAGTAAAAGATTTCAATAAAATTTATATAAATGAATTATCAAAGAATAAATTAAAAAATAAATTAAAGGTAGTAGTGGCATGCGGTAACGGTACAGCAGGAATTTTTGCTCCTGATATTTTAAGAAGTATAGGTTGCGATGTTATAGAGTTAGATTGTAACTTAGATTATACATTTCCAAGATATAACCCTAACCCAGAAGATATGGAAATGCTTAATGAAATTGCTAAGTGTGTAAAAGAAAATAATGCAGATGTAGGCTTTGGATTTGATGGTGATGGAGATAGAGTCGGGGTTATAGATAATAATGGAAACGAAATATTTGCAGATAAAATAGGTTTATTAATTGCAAGAGATATTTCTAACACTTATAAAAATTCTAAGTTTGTTGTTGATGTAAAATCTACTGGATTATTTATGAACGATGAGATTTTAAAAAAAAATAATTGTGAAACAATTTATTGGAAAACTGGACATTCGTATATAAAGAGAAAAGTTAATGAAGATAATGCGATAGCTGGTTTTGAAAAAAGTGGTCATTTCTTTTTTAATAAACCTCTTGGTTATGGATTTGATGATGGGATCAACTCATCAATTCAAGTATGCAAACTACTAGAAAATCAAAAAGAAAAATTAAATAATTTAATTAATGATTTACCAAAAACTTATCAAAGTCCTACTATGGGACCTTTTTGTAAAGATGAAGAAAAATACAAAGTAATAGATGATATAACTTTAAAGATAAAAGAATTAAAAGAAAAAAATATTACAATTGAAGGTCAAGAAATTATAAATATTCTAACAGTCAACGGTATAAGATTTACTTTAAAAGATGGTTCGTGGGGTTTGATTAGAGCATCATCAAATAAACCTTCGTTAGTAATTGTTACTGAAAGTCCAACTTCAGACAAAATTAAAAAAGAAATTTTTTATTTCATCGATAAACTTTTAAAAGAAACTGGAAAAATTGGTCAATACGATCAAAAGATTTAATTAGATATTAAAATATCTATAAATAAATATCGTCCCAACAATATATAAAAAAATTCCAAAAAAGGCCTGAATTTTTGTTTTGTCTATTCTGTGTACGGTGTTTGCTCCAATTCTTGCCATAAAAGTGGTAATTGGAAAAAATATTAAAAAAGCTGGGATATTTATAAATCCAATACTTAAGGGTAAACTAACATCTAAAAATGAGCCAGAAACTAAAAAACCAATAGCTCCGAATAGTGCAATAACAAAACCTATTGCAGCGGCACTACCAATAGCTTTTTTTATAGGATACCCAAAATACCTTAATACCGGAACATTCATCACTGCTCCCCCAATGCCCATTGTGGCTGATACAAATCCAGATATAAAACCAAAAACTGCTTTGGGAAAAATATTAAACTTTTTCTTAGAAATAATTAATGTATTTGAACTTAACAATAAATAAGTTCCTAAAAAATAAACTACCAAAGAAAAGAACAAAACTAGTGCTTTTGTTTGCATTAAAGCTGCAAAAAAAGTTCCTGCAACAACTCCAATTACTACAAAAACCATATAAGTTTTAATTATATTAGTATCTACATAATTATTTTTTTTGTGAGTTAATACAGAAGCTATGGATGTTGGAATAATTATAGAAAAAGAAGTTCCAACAGCTAAATGCATTATGTAAGACTTGTCTATACTTAAAGTTTCAAATATAAAAAATAAAAAAGGTACAGTAATTAATCCACCACCAATACCAAACAATCCAGCAAAAAAACCGACTGGGAAAGCAGTTAAGACCATTAAAATAATAAATATAAAATATTCGTTTGATAAAACTAAATTAATCAATTTAACCTACAGAATGAGCTTGAGGAGCTAATTTTACTTTGTCCATGATATGATCAATTTTTTTAATATCAGCATCGCGCACGCACATATTCTCACTTAAATATCTCTTCCAAAAACTAGAGCCTGTCTGTCCATGAAAAAGGCCAAGTGTATGTCTCATAATTTGGTTAAGTCTTGTTCCTTTTTTAATTTCTTCTTTAACATAAGGTATTAAGTTTTCCATAACCTGGCCTCTACTTAGAATATCTTCATTATTAAAAATTTCTTTTTCAATATCTGCTAATAGATAAGGAGAATGATAAATGGATCTACCAATCATAACGCCGTCTAATTTTTTCAAATGTTCTTTAATTTGATTTGTTGATGTAATTCCACCATTTATAATAATATCTTCATCTTTAAAATCTTTTTTTAATTTATAAACTAATTCATATTTTAAAGGTGGAATATTTAAATTTTGCTTTGGTGTAAATTTACCTAATATCGCTTTTCTTGCATGTATAATAAAAGTTTTTATTCCAGTATTTTTTAGAGTTTCAATAAATTTAAATAAATTTTCATAATCTTCTACATTGTCATAACCAATTCTTGTTTTAATAGTAATTGGCAAAGTACACGATGATTGCATTTTGCTTAAGCAATCAGCAACTAAATTTGGTTCTTTCATTAGACATGCTCCAAATTTATTTTTTTCAACTTTTTTACTAGGACAGCCTAAATTTAAATTTATTTCATCATAACCAAACTCTTCCCCAGCTTTTGATGCTTCTCCTAAAAGTTTTGGCGAAGATCCTCCAATTTGTAAAGCGAGAGGTTTTTCGTTTATATTAAAAGATAATAATTTTTTTTTATCACCTCTACTTATTGCTTCTGAAACTATCATTTCTGTGTAAAGCAATACATTTTTACTAATTAATCTTAAAAAATACCTCTCATGACGATCTGTGCAATCCATCATAGGAGCAACTGAAACTTTCCTATTCATGATTAACTATTATATTATTTTATTAACTATTTGTAGAGTTAGTATCTTCAGAATTTTCTTCACTAGTTTGTTTTTCAGCTTCATTTATATCCTCTAATGAAAGATCAATATCTTCTTTAGTTTCCTGAGCTTCTACAGAAGGTTCGCTTGATGATTTTAATTCATCTAAATCTTCTTTGGAAACTTGAAGTTTTTCTGGAATTCTTCTAGCTCTTTTAGAAGGTAAAATTGGAGTTCCACTTTTTGAAATTTCTCCTTTATATAAATTTTCAAAATCATCACCTATTTCTTCATCATCTTCAGATGTATCGTCAACTTGCTCAACATGTTT
>MDSV01134225.1_pt1 | contig 24281 bp, 25 predicted proteins | sample 810851 | NCBI WGS metagenome assembly MDSV01 (sample SAMN05326640, study PRJNA326480) | marine metagenome | isolation source: seawater | place: Atlantic Ocean: North East | collected 2012 | reverse complement strand
TTCTAATGAATAAAAAACTCTTTACCTATAAAAAAAGTGGCGTCAACATTAGTGCAGCAGATAAATTTGTAAGTTTCATATCAAAGATATCATCAAAGAAAAAAGGCAACAAAAAGTTTAATAATATTGGTGGATTTGGCTCTATTTCTGACATACCAAAAGGGGTCAAACGCCCTAAAATTGTTGCTTGCACAGATGGAGTTGGAACTAAAGTTGAAATAGCAAATTTTTTAAATAAATACGACACTATTGGAATTGATTTAGTTGCGATGAGTGTAAATGACCTAATTGTACAAGGAGCAAAGCCAATCATATTTCTCGACTATATATCAATTAATAAGATTGATTTAAAAAAACTTAAATCAATATTAAAAGGTCTTGTTAAAGGATGTCAAATAGCTAAATGTGAGCTTGTAGGTGGTGAGACAGCAGAAATGCCAGGTACTTATGAAAAAGGCAAATTTGATATTGCTGGATTTGCAGTTGGTGTCGTTGATGAAGATAAAATTTTAAATAAAAAAAAAATAAAAAATGGAAATTTAATATTAGCAATCCCATCTTCAGGGGTTCATTCAAATGGATACTCACTAATTAGATATATTTTAAATAAAAAAAGAATAAATTTAAAAAAAAATAATTTTTTAAAGAAAGAATTAATTAAACCAACTAAAATTTATGTAAATGAAATCTTAAATTTAATAAAAAAAAATTTAATAAATGGTTGTGCAAACATAACAGGTGGTGGTCTAGCAGATAATATTAAAAGGGTAATACCTGATAAATTAAGTGCTGATATCGACTTAACTAAAATTAAAACTTTAAAGATATTCAATTGGCTTAAACAAAATAATATTTCTGATAAAGAAATGTTAAAAACCTTTAATTGTGGAGTGGGTTTTTGTTTAATAATTGATCCGAAAAATCTCAAAAAAATTAATAAATTTTTCTCAAAAGAATTTAAACCTTATGTAATAGGGAGAATTACTAAAGGGAAAAATAAAATTAGACTTAATGCGAAGATTAATTGGATCTAAAAGAATAAATATTGCTGTATTTATATCGGGTACTGGAAGTAATTTTAAAAATTTAATAGAAAATTCTTTGAAAAAAAACTCTAAATTTAAGATTAATTTAGTTGTATCAAATAAATCAAAAGCTAAAGGTCTTAATTATGCAAAAAAATATAGAATAAATAAAAAAATAATCAGTTATAGAAATATTGAAAATGCAGAAAAAAATATCCTCTCAATATTAAAAAAAAATAAAATTGATTTAATTTGTCTTGCAGGTTTTATGAAAATTCTAACAAATGATTTTATTAAAAAATTTAAGGGAAAAATACTCAACATACACCCTTCGTTGTTACCTAAATATAAAGGGCTCAATACTCATCTAAGAGCAATAAACAATAATGAAAAATTAACTGGTTGCACAGTTCATTATGTCAGCTCAAAACTAGACTCTGGAAAAATTATACTTCAAAAGGAGGTAAGAATTTTTAAAAATGATACAAGTCGTAAGCTTGCAAAACGAGTCCTAAAACAAGAGCATCTTTTGTATCCAAAAGCTTTAAAAAAAGTTTTAGCTAATCTTTAAAAAAAAAATCGATCTCTATTTTTGCATTTTCAGGACTATCAGAACCATGAACTGAATTTTTATCAATAGATATGCCATATTTCTTTCTAATGGTTCCGTCTACTGCATCTTTAGGGTTGGTTGCCCCCATTAATTCTCTATTAGCTAAAACTGCATTTTCCTTCTCTAAGACCATTACTAAAATTGGACCTGATGATAAATATGCGCATAAATCATTATAAAAAGGCTTAGTTTCGTGAACTTTATAAAATTTTTCTGCTTCAGATTTTTCTATTTGAATCTTTTTTTCTTTCACAATTGAAAAACTTTTGTTTTTGAACATTTCCTTGATTTCATTTTCTAAATTTCTCTCGACTGCATCAGGTTTTATAATTGATAGAGTTTGTTCTAAATTACTCATAATGATCCTCTATTAGTTGATTTAATAATCTTACTCCATAACCAGTTGCACCACCTGAATTTAATGCACCTCCATATTTTGAAAATGCCATTCCAGCAATATCTAGATGAGCCCAGGGTGTTTTATTTAAAATGAATCTTTGTAAAAATTGTGCAGCTGTTGTTGATCCAGCTCCTCCTACATAATTTATATTTTGCATATCGGCATTTTTAGAATTTATTAATTTATCATAATTTTTATGTAAAGGCATTCTCCACAATTTTTCTTCAACTTTCTCTCCAGCTTCAAGCAATTGTTTTGATAATTTATCGTTGTTTGAAAAAAGTCCTGCGTACTCGGAACCCAAGGAAACTATAATCGCTCCAGTTAAAGTTGCTAAATCAACCATAAATTTAGGTTTAAATTTTTTCTCAGTAAAAGTTAAAGCATCAGCTAGTACTAATCTACCTTCAGCATCGGTGTTTAATATTTCTATTGTTTTGCCACTATAAGATTTAACGATATCTCCAGGTCTTTGTGCATTTCCACTTACCATATTTTCTACAAGTCCAACAACACCAACAGCATTAATTTTTGATTTTCTTAACGCTAAGTTTTTCATTAAACCAACTACTACAGCTGACCCTGCCATATCATATGTCATATCTTCCATAAACTTTGCTGGTTTAAGTGAATAACCACCTGTATCAAAACACACACCTTTACCAATGAAAGCTAAAGGCTTTGAATTATTTTTTGTACCATTCCATTCAATTGTTACAAGATATGATCCTCTTATACTTCCTTGCCCTACTCCAAGCAAAGCGTTCATACCCATTTTTTTTAACTTTTTATTATCATATATATTAACTTTTAAACCAAGCTTTTTAAGAGATCCTAATCTTTTTGCATACTCATCTGGATGTAAAACATTTCCTGGTTCTGAAACTAAATCTCTAGTATAAAAAGTTCCTTCTTCTAAAGCTTTAAATTTTAATAGATTACTACTTGAAGGTTTATTTCCAAGAACGTTTATAGTTACAAGTCTTGTATCTTTTTTTGTTTTATATTTGTTAAACTCATATGATTTTAATTTAAACCCATGAAGAAAATGACCTATAAAATTTTTGTCTTTACTAATAATATCATTGGAACTTAAATAATATTCACTACTTTTACCATAGTTTACACGTCCGTAAAGTTCCGCTCCTAAATTTTCTATTTCAAAATTTTTAATATTCTTTTTTATTGAAATTAAAACTATTTTTTTTTTGGAGCTAAGTTCAAAAACAAACAAATTTTTATTTAAATCACTATTTTTTAATAAGTCATTTATGTAAGAAAACTCTGAATTGGATAGGTCTTTTTTTAAAGGGTTTATGTTGAATTTTTCATCGGCAAATAAGACCAGATTATTTGAGTTTTTTTTAGATCCTGAGCTTTTATAATTAATTTGAACTGTCATAATTTTTAATACACCCTATACGTGTTGAATGGTATATATAAAGATAAAATTTTATTTTCAATGAAAAAATTAATATTTAAAAATTTTTACACCGACACATTATCCTTTTTTTTAACGTCTCTTTTGACAATGAGTCTAATTGTGTGGACTTTACAGGCTGTTAATTACTTTGATTTTGTTACTGAGGATGGGCACGGGTTAGAAATTTATTTTTATTACACATTTTTAAGCTTTCCTAAAATATTAGATAGAATTTTACCGTTTATATTTTTTATCTCATTATTTTACACGATATTAAATTACGAGAAAAAGAACGAGTTAAATATATTTTGGATCCATGGAATAAGTAAAATAAAATTTTTAAATAAATTAATACTATTTTCAATTTTTTTAATGTTTTTTCAAATCATTCTCTCCTCTTATATTTCACCAACAACTCAATTTAAGGCGAGAAATTTTTTGAAGAACTCAAATGTTGATTTTTTTTCTTCCCTGATTAAGGAGGGAAAATTTATAAATGTTGTTAAAGATTTAACGATCTTCATAAATAAAAAAAATGAAGATAGTTCATACACAGATATTTTTTTAAACGATACGCGTAATAAAGGCTCTAAGACAATCTATGCTAAAAAAGGAATTATAATTGATAATGGAACTAGAAAAGTATTTAGACTTTTTGATGGAAAAGTTATCAATAAAGATAAAGATAAAATTAATATTTTTGTATTTGATGAAATAGATTTTAATTTGAAAAATTTTAGTTCTAATACAATTACAGTTCCCAAAATCCAAGAAATTTCTACTTTGGCGTTATTAAGTTGTTTTATAAATATAGATGCAAAAAAATTTGAATCATTTAAATGTGATAAAGTTATAAACGAAATTAAAGAAGAGTTATTAAAGCGATTATACAAACCTATTTATATTCCATTAATCTCATTATTTTGTGGATTTTTATTGCTTAACTCTAGAAGTAAAAATAATTATCAAAAAAAAAATAATTTTATTTTCTTAGTTACATTTGTTATTTTAATATTATCAGAAATGTCGTTAAGATATTCTTTTTCCTCTAATTTTTTAACACTAACATACTTTTTATTACCATTGGTAATTTTTATCGTTTCTTATATTAGCTTTTCTAAAATTGTTAAAAATGTTTAAAGTTTATCAAAAATATTTAATACAAAATTTTTTTATTAAGTTTTTTTATATCACTTTTATTTTTTTATCTTTAATATTTATTCTGGGAATACTTGAAGAAATTTCTTTTTTTAAAGATTTAGAAAAAAATATTTTTTATCCAATTATGCTTACTTTGCTTAATGCTCCAATCACTCTATTCGAAATTTTTCCATTTATTTTTTTACTAACTACTCAATTTGTTTTTTATGATATGATTAAAAGTGAAGAATTGAATGTATTAAAAAAAAATGGTTTGACAAACCTCAATATAATCAAAATTTTATTTTTATTATCTATAATTATTGGAGTGATTAATGTGCTTATTTATTATAATTTAGCTTCTTCATTAAAATTCTATTACACAAATATCAAAAATAACTTTTCAAACGATAATAAATACCTTGCTATGGTAACAAATAGTGGACTTTGGATAAAAGATGAGATTAATGAAAAGACATTAATAACTAATTCAAATTATATCGAAAAAAATTTTTTAAAAGAAACTACTATAAATGAATTTGACTCAAGTTTTATTTTAATTCGAACTATTCAATCAGATAACATTGACATCAAAAATAACAATTGGATTGTATATAAACCAAAAATTACTAAAGAGAACATAACTACAGAAGATAACGATCAAATTATTATTTCTACTAACTTTAATGTAAATAAGATTAATAATATTTTTTCAAATATATCGACCTTGAATTTGAGTAAACTTTTTAATTTAAAAAAGGAGTTTGAAGAAGTGGGCTATTCGACAGATGAAATTATGATTCATTTATTAAAACTTTCTTCAATGCCTATATTTTATGGGGTTTTAACTGTTTTATCATCTATAATAATGTTTAATTTCACGCAGCAAAAATCCTTATTATTCCATATCATGATAGGTATTTTAATGTCAGTTATGATCTATTATTTGAATTTCATATTTAATTCATTGGGTAATAATGGAAGAATTCCAATAAATGTATCAATTTTTTTTCCATTAATAATCGTTTCATTATTTTCAATTATAGGTTTAGTTAATATAAATGAAAAATAATTTAGTAATTTTAATTGTAAGTTTTTTATTTTTTTTCAACATTACTAACTCAAGTGCATTTAATTTTGAAACGAAAAAGTTAAAATTAATTAAAGAAAAAAATTTAATTATAGCTTCAGAAGGAAAGGCTTATTTATCAGACAGTGATTTGGAAATTAAAGCTGATAAATTCGAATACAAAAAAGATCTAGGTATTTTAAAATCAAACGGTAATGGTTTGGCAATAATTAAAACAAAAAATATCAAGATTAATTTTGATAAATCTACTTATAATCAAAAAAACTCAACCTTAATTGCTGAAGGAAATATTAGAATTAATGAATTTAATAAAAATATTTACATCGAAACTCAAAAAATTTTTTATGATAAAAAAAATAATTTTATTAACTCAACAACAAAAACATTATTAAAGGATGATTTACAAAATAATTACACTGTTACTAGTTTCAATTTTGATATTGAAAATAGCGTCTTAAAATTAAATGACTTAGAGTTTATAGATAAAGATCAAAATATTTTTAAAACTAAAATTGCGTTTATGAATACTGAGTCCGGTAAATTATTTGGTAAAGACATAAGTATTAATTTGAACAATTCCTCTTTTAGTAAGGAAAATGAACCAAGAATTAAAGGAAATAGTTTAATTAATGAAAAAGATACTACAGAGATCACTAAAGGGATTTTTACGACTTGTAAAAAACGGGACGGATGCCCGCCTTGGAAAATAACTGCAAAAAAAATTACACATAATAAAAAGAAGAGAGAAATAATCTATGATAAAGCTTTTTTAAAATTTTATGATGTTCCAATTGTATATTTTCCAAAATTCTTTCATCCTGATCCTACGGTAAAAAGAAGATCAGGTTTCTTAGCCCCATCAATAAGTAATTCAACTAATTTAGGTAACTATATAAATACCCCTTATTTTTATGCTATTGCAGAGAATAAAGATATGACTTTTTCTCCCCGATTATATCCCGATGAAAAAATCTTATTACAATCTGAGTTTAGACAAGTTAATTTAAAAAGCAATCATATTGCAGATTTCAGCTTTTTTGGAGATAAAAGTAAATCTTCAAAAAATCATTTTTTTTATAAATATGATAATAATTTAAATATTAGTGGTTTTGACTCAAGTAACCTTAATTTATTTGTCCAAAAAACTTCTAATGACACCTATCTGAAATCAGAGAAAATAAAAAGTGAAATTTCCAGTGATAATGAAATATTAGAAAATTCAATTAATTTAGATTTATTTTCAGATGACTTATCACTAAGTTTTAATTCTACTTTATATGAAGACCTAAATAAATTGAATAATGATAGGTATGAATATATTTTACCAAAAGTTGAGTTAACAAAAAACATAAATGAAGTTATCGATCTTGATGGAGATTTACAATTAGTATCTGAAGCTTTTGTAAGACATTATAATACAAATATTTATGAAAAAGTTAATATTAATAATTTTAATTTCAGTTCAAATGACAAAATAAATAAATATGGTTTTTTAAATAACTACGAGTTTTTAATTAAAAATTCAAATACTGATAACAAAAATTCCAATTATAAAAATAAAGAAAATTTTTATTTATCAGGTATATATCAATACAATTCTAATTTACCCTTAATTAAAGATGAGGAAAATTTTAAAAAAATTTTGAAACCTAAGGTTTCTTTTAGAATAGCTCCAAATCATACTAAAAATGATGCAAAATCTGAAAGAAAAGTTAATCTGAACAATATTTATTCATTGGATAGAGTTGTAGATGATCAAAGCATAGAGGGAGGAGTATCGGCTATTTATGGGCTAGATTATTCAATCCTTGATAAAAAACAAAATAATGAATTTTTAATTTTTAAATTAGCAAATAATTTAAGAATGGAAAATAATCATAATTTAAGTAGAATGAACCAATTAGGCGATAAAGTTTCAAATATTTTTAGCGAAATTGAGTATAAACCAAATAAATATTTAAATACGAAATATACATCAGCTATAAAAAACAATCTAAGAGATAGAACTTATGAGAATTTTAAAACAGAATTTAAAGTTAATAATTTTGTTACAACATTTGATTATTTAAATGAAAACAATACATTAGAAAAAAATTCATACTTATTTAATAAATCAAGCATAAATATAGATAAATTTAATAGTTTTGCATTTTCAACAAGAAAAAATAAAACTAAAGATTTAACTGAATATTATAATTTAATGTATCAATATAAAAATGATTGTTTGGCAGCTTCTGTAGAATATAACAAAGATTTTTATAGTGATAGAGAGATAAAACCTGATGAAAGTATATTTTTTAAATTAACTTTTATACCACTTGGTGAAGCAGCAAGTCCAAATTTAAAAGATTAATGATAAAAAAAATAAATTTTTTAATAATTTTTATTTTCTTTAATTTTTTCAATTTAGCTTATTCAGCTAATATAAAAATTATAGCAAATGTTGATGGTGAGATAATAACAAACTTTGATTTAATAAAAGAGTATAATTATTTGGAATTATTAAATCCAGATCTTGCTTTATTAAATGATAAACAAAAATTTGATATATCAAAAAAATCATTAATTAATGAAATAATTAAAACAAAAGAAATTAAAAAAGTTTTTGATATTAAATCAACAAACGACTTTGTAGAAAATTATCTAAAAAATTATATGGAAGATCTCTTTTTAAAATTGAATGTTAATAATAAAAAAGAATTTGAAGAAAAAACGAGATTAAAAAAAAGTTATAACTTGGCTGAAATTGAAAATAAAATTAAAATTGAATTGTACTGGAATGAATTAATTTTTTCCAAATTTAAAGATCAGGTTAATGTAAATAAAGAGAAAATAAACGCTAAAGTAGATAAGCTTGAAAATAAAAAATATAAAGAATTTCTTTTATCAGAAATAACTTTTAAAAAAAAAAAGGATTTATCTATAGAAAATTTAATACAAGAGATTAATTTAAGTATTAAAGAGATTGGATTTAATAATACAGCAAATATTTTTAGTAATTCTAATAGTGCGAAATTTGGTGGTAAAATTGGTTGGGTAAATGAAAAAAGTTTATCTAAACAAATTCATAATGAATTAAAACTTATTGAAGAAGGACAGTTTACAAAAGTGATGAAATTAGGAAATAACTTTTTAATCCTTAAAATAGACGAAATAAGAGTTAAAGAAATAAAAATTGATAAAAAAAAAGAAGTTAGTAAACTAATTGAATTAGAAACCAACAAACAATTAAATAAATTTTCAACAATATACTTCGATAAATCTAAAATCAATTATTCAATTAATGAAAGCTAAACCAATACTCTTGATTGCTGGCGATCCTTATGGGGTTTTTTTTGAACTCTTTTTTAAATCAATAAAAAAAAAAAATTACAAAAGTCCATTAATTTTAATCTGTTGTAAAAAATTATTAGTTGAACAAATGAAAGTTTGTAATTTTAAAAAAAAAATAAGAATAATAGAAATTAACAATATCGCTAAAAATAATTATGATAACAAATATATTAATGTTATTAATGTAAAATTAGAAATATCAAAAAATAAAAAATATCAAAATATTCTATTAAAAAACTATCTTAAAAAATCCTTTGATATTGCTTTAATGTTGACTCAAAACGGATTTACCAAAAAGCTAATCAATGGGCCAATAAATAAAAAGAATTTTTTAAATAAAAAATTTTTAGGGATAACTGAGTATATTTCTAAAAATTTTAAAAAAAAATATGGGATGTTAATCTATAATGAAGAATTATCTGTGTGTCCGCTCACAACACATTTGCCAATTAAACAAGTAGCAAAAAAAATCTCAAGAAAATTAATCTCAGAAAAAATTGATATCATTGATAGTTTTTTTAAGAAAGAATTAAAGACAAAAGCTAAAATTGCAGTAACTGGTCTTAATCCACATTGTGAGAGTGTGTCAAAATATAATGAAGATGAAAGAATTATTCCTCAGGTAATAAATAAAAAAATTAATGAAGGAATTAGCATTAAAGGGCCTTATCCTGCTGACACTATATTTTTAAAGAAAAATAGAAAAAAATTTAATGTGATCTTGGGAATGTATCATGATCAAGTTCTTGGACCTTTAAAAGCTCTCTTTGAATATGATGCAATTAATATAACAATGGGACTGCCTATTTTACGTGTTTCAGTTGATCATGGACCTAATGAAAAGATGCTTAACAAAAATAAGTCAAATCCTGAGAGTTTAATTAAAGCTATCAAATTCTTAGATAAAAGGTGATTAAAGCAAAAAAAAGTCTTGGTCAAAATTTTTTAATAGATCAAAATATAATCGATAAAATTGTAAATTTAGTAAATATTAGAAATAAGAATATATTAGAAATTGGTCCTGGCACTGGAAATCTCACATCAAAATTACTAGACCAGCTTCCAAAAAAATTAACTGTGATAGAAAAAGATAACAAGTTAGCAAATCTTTTAAAAAAAAACTTAGGTACAAAAATATCCATAATAAATGATGATATTCTTAAATTAGATGAAAATAATATTGAAAATGAACGTTTAATTGTTTTTGGAAATCTTCCATATAATATTTCTACTGAAATTTTATGTAAATGGATCTTAGGTATTAAAGATCAGAATTTTTGGTTTGATTATTTAATTTTAATGTTTCAAAAAGAAGTTGCAGATAGAATTATATCTAGACCAAATTCAAAAAATTATGGAAGATTGACAGTTATATCTAATTGGAGACTAAATATAAAAAAAATATGTAATATAAATCCCACAAGTTTTTTTCCAAAACCTAAAATAGATAGCACTTTATTATTTTTTGAACCAAAAAAAAATTTTTTTAAATTAAAAAATCCAAAAAATCTAGAGAAAATCACTAGAATTTTTTTTATGCATAGACGGAAGATGATAAAAAAACCTTATAATCAAATATTTAATGGAGATTTAAATATAGCTCATAGACTTGGAATTCAGCTTAATCAAAGACCACAAAATTTAAATTTAGACACCTATTTTAAACTTGCAAACGAATATGAAAAATTAATAGGTTAATTTTTCGACGTGATTTCTAATAAATTCTAGATCATAATCTTTTGAGCCATTATTAATTTCAGCGTTTATCAAATTATGAATTTTATTATAACAATCTTGAAGATTATCATTAATAACTACATAGTCATAATTAATCCAATGAAGAACATCTCTGTCAAATTGTTTCATTCTCTCCTCTACAATAAGTTTATCTTTCATATCTCTATTTGATAGTCTTTCAAATAAAACTTCTTTACTCGGTGGAAGTATAAAAAATGTAATTAGTTTATAATCTAAGTTTTTATTTTTAATCTGGTCTGCACCTTGCCAATCAATATCAAATAATACATTTTGTTTTTTGTTAAGTTTTTCTATTACTGGAGTTCTAGTAGTTCCATAATAATTATTAAAAACTTTTGCATACTCTAAAAATTCTTGATTTTTGATTAATCTTTTAAATTCATCATTATTAACAAAATAATAATCTTTATCTGGAATTTCATTAGGGCGAGGCTGTCTTGTGGTATGAGATATCGATATCTTAAAATCATCTTCTTTGGAAAGAAGATTTACTAAAGTCGTTTTACCTGCTCCAGAAGGAGAAGACAAAATAACCATTATCCCATCATTTAAAGTGGGCATTTAAAGATTTATTAATTAGCTTTGCCTTCAATAAATTTAACAGCATCGCCAACTGTTAAAATTTTCTCTGCTTCGCTATCAGAAATTTCTGAACCAAACTCTTCTTCGAAAGCCATAACTAATTCTACAGTGTCTAAACTATCAGCACCTAAATCGTCTATGAAACTAGACTCTTCTGTTACTTTTGCTTCGTCAATTCCTAAATGGTCTGCAACTATTTTTTTTACTTTGTTTGAAACATCTTCTGACATATTGATCCTTTTTGTTATAAAATCGTTAATAGTTTAAATACTTGGTTTGTCAAGCCATATACATACCACCATTAATATGCAAAGTTTCACCATTAATATAATCTGATTGAGATGAAGCCAAAAAAAGAACTGCATTAGCAATATCTTGAGGCTCACCAAGTCTAGCTGAAGGTATTTTTGATATGATTGCTTCTTTATATTTATCATCTATTTTGTCTGTCATAGCGGTTCTAATAAATCCAGGAGAAATACAATTTATATTAATATTCTTTTTAGCATACTCAATTGCTAAGCTTTTTGACATTGCTAGGATACCTGCTTTTGATGCTGTATAATTTGCTTGCCCTAAATTACCAGTATGACCGACAACAGAAGTGATATTAACAATTTTACCTTTTTTACTTTTTAGCATCTTTTTAATAGCAAACTTACTCATCAAAAAAGTAGATGTGAGATTTATATCTATTACTTTTTTCCACTCTTCAATGCTCATTCTAATTGCTAAATTGTCTTGGGTAATGCCGGCATTATTAACAATGCAATCTAAGCCACCAAGTTCTTTTGATGCATCATTTATAAATTCCTCAATTTTATCACTTTGAGAAATATCAAATTTTAATATTTTGATATTATTGAATTTGCTTTTTAATTCATCAAGTTTTTCTACTTTTGTTCCAGATGCTAAAATATTAGCACCAGACTCGCTTAATTTTTGAACAATTGAATTTCCAATTCCCCCTGATGCACCCGTAACAATAATATTTTTATTTTTTAAATCATTCATATTTTTATACTTTTTATATCTTCTTCATTATTAATCGAAATAATTTCTACTTCATTATTAATTCTTTTTATTAAGCCAGATAATACTTTTCCTGGACCTATTTCTATGAATTGATTAACTCCCTTATTAATCATATTAACTACACTTTCCCTCCAACGAACTCTATTTTCAATTTGCTTAACTAATAATTTTTTTAACTCTTCAGCATTAAATATCTCATCTGCAGTTATATTTGAGATTAATGGATTACTCCCACTTTTAAATTTTAATTTATTAAGTTCCTCCCTCATAATTTCTGTCGCTTTACTCATTAGACTGCAATGAAATGGTGCACTTACTGGAAGCTTTATATTTTTAATTTTATTTTCTTTTAAAAATGAACTTAATTTTTCTAAATCATTAGTCTTTCCACTTAATACTATCTGACCCTCTGAATTATCATTTGAAATTTCTGCTATAAAATTATTTTGATTATCTTTTAAAATATTTTCAATATTTTCAACTGATGTGCCCAAAACAGCTACCATACCACCTTCTCCTTTTGGAACAGAATTTTGCATTGCATCTCCTCTTATCTTCAATACCTTTATTGTATCTTTAAAATTTAAATATTCAGCACAAGCAATTGCAGAATATTCTCCTAGAGAGTGACCTGCAAAAAATTTTGCTTTAAATAAATCTATCTTAAATTCTTTTTTAATTACTTGAAAGATAGAATAACTAACCAAAAAAATTGCAGGTTGAGTATTGGCAGTTAAGTTTAGTTCTTCTTTGGGTCCCTCTAAAATAATTTTGGACAAAGAAAAATCTAGCACATTGTCGGCCTCTTTAAATAAATTTTTTACAAGATCAAACTTATCATAAAACTCTTTTCCCATTCCTACGATCTGTGAACCCTGTCCTGGAAAAATTACTGAAAACATATAAGAATTTATTTAATTTTTTGTCCTTTTTACTGTTGTAATTGAAGACTTATAATAGTATATCCTCTCGTTTTATTAAAGAATTTAAATGAATTTATACGAACACACTATAATAGCTAGACAAGATGCCTCCCCAAGTGAGCTTAAGCAACTTACAGAAAAATACTCTAATATTGTTGAAAAAAATAAGGGTGAAGTTGTTAAAACTGAAAACTGGGGCTTATTAAATTTAGCCTACTTAATCAAAAAAAATAAAAAAGGTAGCTTCATACATTTTAAAATTAAAGGTAAAGGTAAAGTTGTTGCAGAATTGGAAAAAAATGAAGCTATAGACAAAAAATTACTAAGATATTTAACAGTTAAGGTAAAAGATTTTGATTTAAATACAAATTATTTTACTAAAAAAGAAGATGGTGAAAAATTCGAAAAAAAAGATAAAACATCTAATTAATTATGCCAAAAAGACAAAGTGGAAATAAAAAAGGTAAACAAAGTAACTTTGCTAAACTAAGTATTTTTCAGCCAAATAAATACAGATTTAAGAAAAGTTGTCCATTGTCAATAAAAGGTGCCCCTAAAATTGATTACAAAAATATTAAATTACTTAAAAAATATATGTCCGAAAATGGTAAAATTTTACCATCAAGGATTACAAATGTAAGTCAAAAAAAACAAAGAGAATTATCTTTATCTATCAAAAGAGCAAGAAATTTAGCGCTGATATAATTTAAAATGAAAGTAATTTTATTAGAAAATATTAAAAGGATCGGATCAATCGGTGAGGTTATTGATGTTAAGAGGGGTTTTGCAAGAAACTTTCTAATAGCAAATAAAAAAGCTCTGTATGCATCAAAAGAAAATATTAAAGAAGTTGAAAAAATTAAATCTGAGCTAGCCAAAAAAGATAACAATAAAAAATCTGAAGCTCAAAAAATTTCTGAGCAAATTAATAATAAAGAATACTCCATTAAAAAACTAAGTACTGAAAATAACGAATTATATGGTTCAGTGAAACCAACCGAAATTTCTAAATTAATTCAAGAAATAAATAAGATTGATGTTAAGCCTTCAATGATTCAACCCATTCAAGAGATTAAATCTTTAGGAAAACATAAGGTAAAAATTTCATTACACTCTGCAGTTGATGCAGAAATTACTATTAATGTTAAATCAGCAGAAACTATTCAGTAATTATACAATTTAATCCACAGTACTTTTTTTAAATTTTTAATAAATTTTTTTTCTGTAAAATGATTTGATGGAAAATAATCTAAAAATTGTTAAAGATAAATTTAAAGAACTTCCAAATAACATTGAGGCTGAACAATCTGTAATTGGATCAATTTTGGTAACTAATGAAATCTTTGATGAAATAAGTACAATTATTTCAAGTATAAATTTTTACGATCCAATGCATCAAAAAATTTATAATGCCATTGAAAGCTTAATCTATAAAGGGATGCTAGCCAATCCTATTACTCTTAAAAATTATTTTGAAGATGAGAAGGATGATTTAGATGTGCCTGAATATTTAGTAAAAATAACTAAATTTTCTACATCTATAAGACAGTCAATTGAATATTCAAAAATTATTTATGATATGTATGTTAGACGTGAATTGATCAAAATTTCAGAAGAAACGATTGATAGCGCAAAAATAAATGATTTAGATACAAGTGGTCAAAACATTATTGAAAATTCTGAAAGATTGTTATTTGATTTAGCTGAAAAAGGTTCTTTTAATTCTTCATTAATTAAATTTGATGATGCTATGAAACAGACTATTGAAATGGCCTCTGCTGCTTATAAAAATGAAGGTGGTATTGTTGGAGTTCCAACGGGTCTGAGAGATTTAGATAATAAACTTGGAGGACTGCATCAATCAGATCTAATTATAATAGCTGGTCGTCCTTCAATGGGTAAAACATCTCTAGCAACGAATGTAGCATTTAATGCTGCAAAACATATTCAAGACAATGGTAAAAAGTCATCAATCGCTTTCTTTTCGTTAGAAATGTCTTCAGAACAATTATCTACAAGAATTTTATCAGAACAAGCTCGTATTGGATCAAATGACATACGGCGTGGAAGAATTTCAGATGAACAATTTGATCAATTTTTAGAAACTTCAAAAAATATTGCTGAACTTCCCTTATTCATTGATGAAACACCTGCAATTAGTATTGCAGCAATGAGTAATAGGGCTCGAAGAATTAAAAGATTGCATGGTCTAGACATGATTGTAGTTGACTACATTCAACTTATGAGAGGAACGACTTACAATAAAGATGGGAGAGTTCAAGAAATCTCACAAATTACTCAAGGACTAAAAGCTATAGCGAAGGAACTTGGCGTTCCAGTTGTAGCATTATCTCAATTATCTAGACAAGTAGAACAGCGAGATGATCATAAACCTCAACTAGCAGATTTAAGAGAATCAGGATCAATTGAGCAAGATGCAGATGTAGTGATGTTTGTTTATAGAGAAGGTTATTACTTACAAAGAAAAGAACCACGCGAAGCAACAGTAGAACATGCGGAGTGGCAAGCTAAAATGAACGAAGTTGCACATTTAGCTGAAATTATAATTGGCAAACAACGACATGGTCCAATTGGTAAAGTAACTCTTGAATTTGAAGAAAGATTTACAAAATTTAAAGATACTAAAATTAATTAAAATCCAATATAAATCAGCTTATGTTTGCGCATTTATATGAAAATACGATTTTAAAAAATCCAAAATCTGTTTTTACGATGCTTTTAATTGTACTAATTAGTTTTGGTTATTATTCTAAAAATTTTAGATTAGACGCATCCTCTGAAACTCTATTAATCGAAGGAGATCCTGACCTCAAATATCTAAAAGAAATTACTGACCGATATGGGTCAAAAGAATTTCTAGTTCTTACTTATACACCAAATGAAGGCATGGTAACTGATGTCTCTATCAATAATTTACTAAGTTTAAAGTATAAAATTCAAAGTTTAGATTGGGTTCACAGTGTCATCACTCTTTTAGATATTCCATTATTAAATAATTCTGATGCTCCTCTTCAAGAAAGATTAGAAAGTTTTAAAACTCTCAAAGATGAAGATGTAAATAAAGAGCGAGGATTTAAGGAAATTTTAGATAGTCCAGTCTTTAGAAACTTTGTAATCAGTGAGGATGGAAAAACAAGTGGGGTAATAATTAATATTAAAAAAATTTTACCACTTGAAAATATAAAAAATAAATCTCGAAAAGAAATTGAAGAGTATCGAGACCAAGTAAAAAAACAAAATCATCAAAACATTTTAGAAATAAGAAATATCATCAAAAGCTATGGAGATATTGGTAAAGTTTATTTAGGTGGTATTCCGATGATTGCTGATGATATGATGACTTTTATCAAAAGTGATATTGTTGTTTTTGGTTTGGGAGTTCTACTATTTATTATCGCAACTCTTTGGTTTGTATTTAGAAAACTAATTTGGATTATAGTTCCTATTAGCAGTTGCTTTTTCTCAGTTATTATTATGATGGGTTTGCTTGGCTTGCTTGGTTGGAAGGTAACTGTAATCTCATCAAACTTTATCGCACTAATGTTGATCTTAACAATGGCAATGAATATTCATATGAGCACGAGATTTTTACAACTTAGAAAAGCTAATCCATCTAAAAGAAATTCAGAAATTATAAATTTAACGACCAGTAAAATGTTTTGGCCGATTCTTTATACGGTTCTAACAACTGTAATTGCATTTTTATCTCTTATCTTTAGTGAAATAAAACCAATAATTGATTTTGGTTGGATGATGACTCTTGGATTAATTACATCATTTATCATTACTTTTACCCTTCTTCCCACTTTGTTAAATTTTACTCCAACAAAAAATATGTCTGTTGAAGAGGATAAGGGATCAAGGATAACTAAATACCTCGGAAGTTTATCTCTCAATTATCGAATACCTATTTTTATCATAACCTTTTTAATTATTGGACTAAGTATATATGGTATTAGCAAATTGGAGGTGGAAAATAGTTTTATTAACTATTTTAGTAAAAAAACTGAAATTTATAAAGGGATGAAATTAATTGATGAAGAGCTTGGAGGGACTACTCCACTTGAAGTAATTTTAAAGTTTCCTGAAGTAAAAAAAGTAGAAACTAATGAGGATGACGAGTTTGAAGATTGGGGAGATGAAGAAGAAAAAGATGATGAGAGATATTGGTTTACAAAAGATAAAATTGATACCATTGCAAAAGTACATAATTATTTAGATGGTCTTCCACAGACTGGTAAGGTACTATCTTTTTCATCTATAATTGATGTCGCAACTCAATTAAATAATAACAAACCACTTGGCACTTTAGAGATGGGTGTTTTATATTCCAAGATACCTGAAAAAATAAAAACAGAAATAATAGATCCTTATATTTCAATAAAAGATAATGAAGCACGTATTAGTTTACGAATAATTGACTCCCAAGAGGACTTAAGAAGAAATGATTTGATTAATAAAATAAATTATGATCTTCAAAATAATCTTGGAATAGAAAAGGATCGATATAAATTGGCTGGTGTATTAATTTTATTTAATAATCTGCTACAAAGTTTATTTAAGTCTCAAATTTTAACTTTGGGTTTGGTTATGGTTGGAATTTTTGCAATGTTTTTAGTCCTGTTTAAAAATATTAAATTATCTTTAATTGGTGTTGTTCCAAACTTTATTGCTGCTTTTTTTATTTTAGGAATTATTGGAATGCTCAATATTCCTCTTGATATGATGACAATTACAATTGCAGCAATTACCATTGGTATAGCAGTAGATAATAGCATTCATTATATTTACCGATTTAAAGAAGAATTTACTAAAGTTAATGATTATGAAGAAACTTTAAAAATCTGTCATTCAACAGTTGGAGCAGCAATATTGAATACTTCAATTACAATTATATTTGGTTTTTCAATTTTAGTTTTATCTAAATTTATTCCGACTATTTACTTTGGTATATTTACAGGGCTTGCGATGCTGCTCGCAATGATTTCTGTATTAACACTCCTGCCCTCTTTAATATTAGTAATAAAACCTTTTAAAAAATAATTTATGTTAGAGATTCTTGCAAAGTTTTATGATGCAATTTCTTTAATAGATCTAATTTACTTAATAATAACTATTTTATCTTTGATTAAATGTTACAAAAAAGGATTTGTTTTAAGCATTTTATCAATGGCAAAATGGGTATTGGCTTATGTGGTCACTCTTATAGTTTTTCCAAGAATAAAACCATATTTAGAAGATATTATTGACAATGAATATGTTCTCGATTTAAGTCTTGGTATTACAATATTTGTTATTGTTATCTTTTTAATCTTAATGGTTAATAAAGGAATTAGTAAAGCAATTCAATATACAGGTATTGGAAGTTTAGATACAGTATTTGGATTCTTTTTTGGATTTTTAAGAGCCTATATAATTTCAATATGTATCTTTTCGGGTATCCATATAGTGTATAATTATGGTAAATGGCCTATAAATGTAGATAAATCTTATGTCTTTCCATACTTAGAGAAAGGTAGTAATTATTTGTTAAAAGAATTTCCAGATGAAAAAACTTACCAAGACTCTAAAGAAAAAATTGAAGAACTGTAATCCAAAACTGAAGGAAGAATGCGGAGTATTTGGTATCAGTAATACTGAAGATGCATCTGCTTTAACTGCTTTAGGTCTTCATGCACTTCAACATAGAGGTCAAGAAGGATGTGGAATTGTGACATTTGATGGAAAACAATATTACTCGGAAAAAAGATTTGGGCTAGTTGGAGACAATTTTAATAAGGAAAAAATCCTAAAAAGACTTAAAGGAAATTATGCTATTGGCCATAATCGATATAGCACAACAGGAAGTAACACTTTAAGAAATATTCAGCCTTTTTTCGCAGACACTAATGCAGGTGGTATTGGTGTGGCTCATAATGGAAACCTAACAAACTCTATTCATTTAAGAAATAAACTTGTCGAGGAAGGTGCTATTTTTTATACAACATCAGATACTGAAACTATCGTTCAACTAATTGCAAAATCTAAAAGACCAAAAACAATAGATAAAGTAGTAGAAGCTATATTTCAAATTCAAGGTGGTTACGCATTGGTAATGTTAACTCAAAATTCTTTAATTGGAGTTAGAGATCCTTATGGAATAAGACCTCTAGTGATTGGTCGGTTAGGTGGCAGTTATGTCTTAGCTTCTGAAACTTGTGCTCTAGATATTATTGGTGCAAAATTTATAAGAGAAGTTGAAAATGGTGAAATTGTTCTAATCGAAAATGATAAAATAGAAAGTATTAAACCTTTCTCCCCTAAAAAAATTAGACCCTGTGTTTTTGAATATATTTATTTTGCAAGACCAGACAGCATTTTAGCTGGCAAAACTGCATATGAACATAGAAAGAATTTAGGAAAAGAGCTTGCTAAAGAGAATGATATTAATGCTGATATTATAGTTCCAGTACCTGATAGCGGGAATGCTGCTGCTTTAGGATTTGCACAATACTCGAGTAAAAATTTTGAACATGGTTTAATTAGAAACCATTATGTTGGAAGAACTTTTATCGAACCTAGTCAAAAAATAAGAAGTTTAGGTGTCAAATTAAAACTCAATGCTAATCAAACTACAATTAAAAATAAAATAATAATTTTAATTGATGACTCTTTAGTTAGAGGAACAACATCTCATAAAATAGTTAAAATGCTTTATGATGCAGGCGCTAAGGAGGTTCATGTTAGAATAGCTTGTCCAGAAATTAAATATCCAGACTTTTATGGTGTTGACACTCCAACAAAAAAAGAATTGTTGGCTGCTAACAAAACTAATGATGAAATTTGTGAATATATCGGTGCTAAATCCTTAAAATTTTTATCCATTGGAGGAATGTATCGAGCAATTGGTTTTGACCAACGAAACAAAAACTATCCTCAGTTAACAGATCATTACTTCACTGGTGAATATCCAGTTAAACCAATTGATGAATTAGGAGATAATAAAATTACTCAGTTATCATTATTAAACACCGCTTCTAATAACTAGTTGTAAAAAACTAGATTTTACCTAAGATTGTCATAAATTTTTAAATCAAGAAATAATTTAGCAAAAATTTTTTGGAATGAACATAAATTATGAATAATTTATCAGAACAACAAAAAGGATCTTTATTGGCATTTGTGGCAGTAATGTTTATTACACCAGATAGTTTATTTATAAGATTATCAAGTGTTGATACTTGGGGTTTAGTTTTTTACCGAGGAATAATTCCATTTTTTACGGTATTGCTTGGAATGCTAATTATCTATAAATTAAATTTTTTTAAGATGCTTTTTACTAGTGGGCATCATGGATTGATTTATGTAATTACTTTTTCAATCACTAATATTACCTTTGTAGTTTCTATTCAAAACACTAATGTAGCAAATACTTTAGTAATGATAGCAATGGCTCCAATGCTATCTGCAATTTTAGGAGCAATTTTCTTAAAAGAAATTCCCGATAAAAAAACTTGGGGTGCAATTGCTATTACATTTATAGCTGCTGTATATATATTTTACGATTCTTTGCAATTAGGTAGTATTTATGGGGATATTTTAGGCTTTATTACTGCTCTTGGGCTCGCAGTTGGAGCTGTAACTATTAGATCTGCTAAAAAAAAGAATCTAGTTCCCGCAGCAGTGGTTGGTAAGTTATTTGTTGCTGTATTTGCAATGTTTTTCATTAAGTCTTACGAATTAGTTGATCAAGACTTATTTATTGTCCCTTTAATGTGTGTGATGTGTGTAGCAATTCCTTTTGTAATGGTAACAATTGCTCCAAGATTTATTCCAGCTGAAGAGGTAAACTTATTTTTTTTGTTGGAAACCATAATAGGCCCTTTTTGGGTATGGATGGTTATAAAAGAACAGCCCAGTATTGAGACTATACAAGGAGGAATTATAATCATTTTAACCATAGCTATTCATTCATTTCTTAAACTTAAAAAATCCTAATTTTAAGATTACAAATAACTTGATTTAGCCACAAATCAGAAATAGACGTCGAGTTATATGAATAAAGTATTAAAAAATTCTTGGGCACTATTTTTAGGTATGGGATTTATAATGATGGCCTATGGATTTCAAAGCTCTTTACTCGGAGTTAGAGCGGTGCAAGAGGAATTTAGTTTAACCGCAACTGGCTTTATGATGTCAGGATACTTTGTTGGATATTTCATTGGTGCAGCTACAATTCCAAATATTATTTCTAGAGTTGGACATATAAGGGTGTTTGCGGCTTTTGCATCATTAGCTTCGTTAGTAATTTTAGTTCATTCTATTTTGATTAATCCATTCATTTGGTTTTTATTGAGGGTATTAACTGGAATTAGTATGGTTTGTATTTATACAGTTGCTGAGAGTTGGTTAAACGACAGATCAAGTAACAAAAATAGAGGTAGTGTTCTATCTGTATATATGGTCATTCTTTATGGATCAATGGGTGTTGGAATGTTTTTGCTTAATTTTAGTAGTCCTCTAAATTTTCAACCTTTTATATTAGTGTCTGTAATCACATCTGTTGCTCTTATTCCTATTTTGTTAACTAAAAAGAAACCACCTACATTTAAAAGAATTAAAGCAATGACATTAAAAAATCTTTATGAAGCTTCGCCCTTTGGAATGGTAAGTTCTTTTTTTTATGGAACAATACAAGCTGCTTTATTTACTTTACTGGCTGTTTATGCAACATCAATGAATTTTACGATATTAGAAATATCAATTGTAACATTTTTGTTGGCAGTTTCTGGCGCTGTTTCACAATTTCCAGTCGGAAAAATATCAGATATATATGACAGAAGATTAGTTATAGTTATTTCAACTTTCTCTGCTGCTTTATTTGCTCTTATTGCAATTTTAGTTTCAAGACAAATGTATCTACCAGGTGGTCTAGCCACCAGTAAAACCTGGTTCTATATTTTTTTAATACTTTTTTCATTTTGTAGTTTACCTATGTTTTCATTAATTTTAGCACATACAAATGACTACATACCAAAAGAAAAATTTGTTGCAGCAGGTGCAGGCCTACAGTTTGTATTTGGATTGGGTGCAATGAGTGGACCTTTTTTATGTTCAATATTTATGGATTTAGTTGGTTCTAATGGATTTTTTATATTTTTATTTTTCTTTCATTCTGTAATTGGAGTTTTTGGAATTTACAGAATGAAAGTGAGAAAAACAGTTGATAATCCAGACTCTCAATTTGTTGCGATGCCTCAAACAATTACTCCAGCAGGAATTGAGCTAAATCCACAAACAGAACCAATACAAGAACCAAATCCTAATGTAGAAACAACTATTGATATAAACAATAATCAAGTTTCTGAACAAATGGGAAACAATAACAATATTGCTGATAATTCAGATGAAAGCAAAAATTAATTACTTAAAACTTTATCAATAGCTTTAGACATTTTAGTTAAAACTTGTTGTTTATTAAGTTGATCACTTCTTACTAGTATTGCATCTTTAACTTTAATAAGAGGGCTATTTTTTCTTTTTTTATCTAAATTGGTTCTCATTTTAAGAGATTTTTTTACTTTTTTTAATGAAACTGATTTTTTTATATCTAACCATCTTCTATAGGCAGCGACCTTTAAATTACATTTAAAGTAAAAGGCTACATCATATTTTGGATTTTTAGCTAAAATTTTACTAGCTATATCACGTCCTTCAACACAAATTCTGCTATTTGTTCTGATAATTTTCATTTGTAATTGATTTACTATTTCTCTTACCTTTTTATTTTTAGCAATAATTGCAACATGGTCAGAAATTTCCTCAGAGTGGAGTTTTTGCTTTGCAATTAATTTGTAAGAAACTTTTTTGAGTTTGTTCTTTAAAAATGAAGTAATTTTTTTAGGCTTATGTTTGATAATTATTTTACTACAATATCTGTAGATTAAACCTGAGTTAATAAGTAGTAATTTATATTTTTTTGAAACAAGCTTTGCAGCTGTACTTTTTCCACTTGCAGATTCTCCATCACAAGCGATAATTAATTTTTTTAACTTAACCATAAGATTTAATAAACTATTTTGTTAGATATTAAATAATAAAATAGTAAATATTAACAAATTTGATAATCTCGATTTATGAAAACCAATATTTTACTTAATTAGAATAATGAAAGCTTTATTTGGATATTTATTTTTAGCCTTGGGTATATTATTTGGTATAGCATCAAATAGTCTAGCAAAAGTATCAGAAGGATTTACAAAATTAACTCCATCAATTTTGTGTATTTTGTTTATATGTGTGACTATGGTTTGTATAGCGAGAGCTATGCAGACTCTTCCAGTTGGATTTGCTTATTCAACTTATAGTGGCTTGACAATTACAGGAGGGGGTTTGTTTGCTACAATTAAGTACAATCAAGTTCCAAATATTTATGGAATTATAGGAATAGTTTTAATTATTATTGGCGTAATAATGGTTAATTATTTAGGACGTATAAATTAATTTAATAATATGTGAATAAAGATAACGCAATTAAACTTTGGAAAATCATACAAGAGGCTGGCAATTATTTGCTTGGAGAATTACCAGATCATCCAAACCATCCTAAAGGAAGAAATCCATATGCGCACGTTGCTATATGTGTAAAAGATCATTTTAATGCAAGTTACAAGGATATTCCTGATGAAAAGTTTAATGAAGTAGTAAAATATATTGAATTTTTGAAACAAAACCCCAATTAGAGTCTCAAACATTTTATTGTTTTGGAAAATAATCTTTCAATGTTCCTTCTCGGTAAACATCTGCAGTGCAACAATGTAATCCGCCGCCAAATGCATAAGCATCCCTAAGTTCTACTGGTATCACTTCCATTCCTAGTTTATCTAGTTGTTCTGCTTGATAAATTTCACTTTTTTCAACACATACTGTTTTTGGATCTAAAACTAAAACATTCATTGA
>MDSV01022492.1_pt1 | contig 24281 bp, 29 predicted proteins | sample 810851 | NCBI WGS metagenome assembly MDSV01 (sample SAMN05326640, study PRJNA326480) | marine metagenome | isolation source: seawater | place: Atlantic Ocean: North East | collected 2012 | reverse complement strand
GCGATTTAAGGTATTCGAAAGGCAAAGTTTGATAGAGTAACCAATCTTGAAACAAATCATTGCTAATTAAATAAATAAGAAAAATAATAATTGGTAAAAGAAAACCACTTGTTAAAAAATAAATCTTTTTAAGATCTCTATAAAAAATAAATAGTAAAAAATTTATAATTAAGAATGAAGGAATTATAAAATAATAAAAATTTTCCCTTATTAAAAAGGAACAGGAAAGACAAAATCCACTCAGAAATAATTTTTTGTAATCATCTGTAGAAAAAAAATAAACTCCTAAAGTCAAAAAAAAGAAGGCAAGATAATTGGGCCAAGGAAAGTGAGGCATAGGATGATTAAATAAAAAAACTATGCAAGTCAAAAACATATAGAAATAATTACTCAATGATTTAGTTGTTAATGACAAAATAATTATCGACAAAAAATAAAAAGATGATGTTGCGTAGTAGATGGAAACTATATTAAAATTTGATATATAAATGAATATGCTGTTTAAAACTGTACCCAAAAAACCGTACTGAATGAATATTTCTTTGTAAGGTTTTTTTCCTTCAAGAAAATCTACTCCGTTAGAAAAAATTAGTCCATGGTGCATACTATCATAGATATGAGAAATCACATTTATGGATCTAAAAAAAGAAAATACTATAAATGCTAAAAGAATAGGCAATAAAAAATAATATAATTTTTTACTTCTTTCGAGTGTCACTTAGATTTATTTAATTTTTGATAGGCTTCAATTTTTGCTTCTTCAAATAAAGGTATCCATTTTGTATATAAAGATACTATTATCTTTTTGTAAAATTCTTTTTTTTCAGGTGTGAAATCTTCGGTCATGCCCATTAATTCTTTATTAATTTTTTTTGACATTTTTTTATCTGAAAAAACTTGAGATATTTGTCTCTCTACTACTGGTTCTAATGACTTAATAAGTACTACCATACCAAATACTATTAGTATGAAAACAAAGGCAGCTTTTTTATAAAAATCCATTATTGCTAAATATGACTGTTAAAAACTATATACTTCATTTTTATAATGATTGTAATTAATTTATTGTTAAACGCCAAGCTCTTCTGGAAAATTTATATCTTTATAATTTTGATTTTTCATTAAATTCACTCTTTTAAACCAGTAATAAAAGAAGAATAGAAAATGTTTGAAATTAAGATTTAAAACCTGTCTCTTTAGAACTATCAATTCAATTTTAAGAGGCAAATAACTGAGTAGTCGATTTTTTAATGTAGCTGAGCTTGTTTCATAACTATATTTATCAAATATATCTTTTAAATAATATTCAAAAATCTGAATATCTTTCTTATAAAAAAAACTATAATCAATATTATTTTTAAAATTTGGATTTAAACCATTGAGGTATTTTTTTGAAATAGAATCCCCCCACCATTTTTTTCCATGGAAGGTAGATTGTAATAAGCATTCATTAAATTCTATATTTAATTTTTTAGTTAAATTTTCTAGTACTCGTCTACTTTGTTGGTGTAATTTTTCTAATTTAACAAGATGAATAATTTTATTTTTTAAAACTAATTTTTTTAATGCATTAAATTGCCTATCAATATGATAAAAAGTAGACCAAGGAGTTGAGGATTTTCCTCTGTCGTATTGAAGCCAATTTTTTATAGAGGAACTTAATGATGCAATTGGATGTCGAATTGAAAAAATTATCTCATAATCAATATCTTCCATTTCTGTAATCCAATTTATCTGATGAGCATTAATAACTAAGACCTTTTTTTTTGCAATTTGTTCACCGCATGTCATAGAATAAGCTAAATGTAAGTTAATAAGAATATTTAATTTGTTTGGCTCTTTGTCATTAAATAAATTAATAAAATTTTCTTTAAAAATTTTTTTACTAATTAAATAATGTTCATTTTTATTCTCACCTAGTTGATCATGTCTCTCACGTTTATTTTTACGAGAATCAAAAAAAATTTCATATTTTCTTAAAAAGATTTCTGTAATTTCATTTAAATTTCTTGTATTTCCTATTTCTTTATAGAATTCGCCAAATATAAATATTCCAGGAAACTGGCTTACCTCGGGATGTTTATCGAACAAACTTTGGATTAAATCAACTCCACCTCTGCCAGTTGCAATAAGCAATATTATTTTCATTTTAGCTTAATAATTATATTATCGTTCATTTTTTGAACACTCTACTGATCAAATGTTAAACTGTCAAAGAAATTTTCTTGATTATCCAAATAACTTTTTTAAAATTATAAATATAACTGACAGTATAACAGCTACCATAACATCCCAAAAAGGAGTTGCTTTAGGATAACCATAGTTCCATAAGACCACTAGGATGAGCCATGCAATCCAATAAATTTTGTTTTTATCTAGATGCAACCTCATTTTTTTTTAATTTTAAAAATTTTTTCTCTTATTAAGAAAGAAATAAGAAGAACTGCAACAAAGAATATAAGTGGCCAGTAGATACCTGGATTCGATATTACCGACATATAGCTAACTGACTCGCTTTCTAATATCACATTTTCAATTCCAGCTCCTAAAGCATTAATAATAAAAACCATTGGAATTAATCCTAATAAAGTTGAGTAAAAATAATTTCTTATTTTCATATTAAAAATAACTGGCAATACATTTTGTATTGCAAAAGGCGTCCCCGCTCCACCACAAAATCTAAAAATCATAAAATAAATAAATTCATTTTTATTAAATATATATTTATACTTTTTTACTTTTTCTGGTAAATGCTCAAGAATAAAATCCTTAAAATAAATTTGTGCTAATAAGTACAGTAATGTGCATCCAATTGTGAAAGAAGTTACAATAAGGAATGTTCCTAGCCATTTTCCAAAAATAAAACCTGCTAAAATTAGCACGGGAGTAGCAAAACCAGCTAAAAAAATCCAAAGAATCGAACATAAGAAAAAAATGACAGTAAAAATAATAAAATTATCATTTTTATAAGAAACAAGCGTCTGTGTATTTTCTTTTATATAAGCAAAATTTCCTAAATCCTTAAAGTTTAAATATTTGAAGATAAAAAAAAGAAGAATTCCAAGTGCAAGAAGATAAATAATACCAATTATAATTTTTATATTTTTATTCATAACAAAATTTTAACTGTACATGAGACCTTTAATTAAATATATAACTTTAAACATTTATGAAAAGAACTTATCAACCAAGTAAAATAGTAAGAAAAAGAAGGCATGGCTTCAGAGCAAGAATGTCTACAAAAGGTGGTCGTAAGCTAATAGCGAGAAGACGAGCTAAAGGTCGTAAAACAATTTCTACTTGATTCTTCATGGTTAAGCTTGAAAGTCTAAAAAAAAGCAGCCACTTTAAATCAGCTCTTAAAGAGAAGAAAACTCATACTAATTTTTTCTCAATTTTTGCCTCCAAGAATTTTATCAAGCCAAAGAATAAAAAATCTTTAATAATAAGTTTTGTAATGAAAAAGAAAATTGGTAATGCTGTTAAAAGAAACAAAATAAGACGCAAATTAAAAGCTATTGTGATAAAACTACTAAAAATAAAGGGTGCAATTAATCTCAATTATACTTATATAGTTTTTGGTAAACCAGAAGCATATAAAACAAAACATGAATTGCTCTTACAAAAAATGAGTGAAAGTTTTAAAAAAATTAAATAGGAAATATGTCCAAATTAATAGTTTTTATTTTAATTAATATTATAAAATTTTATAAATTTTTTATATCTCCATTATTAGGAGCTGGGTGTAGATATCTTCCTACTTGTTCTGAATATTTTATTGATAGCTTAAAAAAACATGGAATAACAAAAGGTTTATATTATGGAATAAAAAGAATTTTAAGTTGTCATCCTATAAAGTTTTTAGGTGGTGGAAGTGGATTAAATTTTGTTCCAACAAAAAAAAATAAAATAAGAGAAAAATTTTAAATGGATAATAAAAATATTTTTATAGCGATAGCGTTATCTTTATCAGTTTTACTTTTCTGGTCAGCCTTTTTTGAAACGCCTCAGCCAGTGCAACAAAATAAAGCGAATCAGCAAATTCAAGAAAAAACTGGAGAGAATAATGATATAGCTCCTAATATAAATCAATTAGAAAAAAAAGAAACTATCTCAAGAGAAGATTCTATAAAAAAAGTTGAGAGAGTATCTATTGAAAATGAAAAAGTATTAGGTTCTATTTCTCTTGAAGGAGGTATTTTTGATGACCTCTCTTTTAAAAATTATAAAGAAAGTCTTAATAAAGATGACAACGTAGTTTTTTTGAATCCTAAGGAGACAGAAAGTGGTTACTATATTGAAACAGGTTGGGCTAGTATTGGTAATAAAATAAAAGTTCCTAATATTAATTCTAAGTGGTCATTAGTTGGAAATAAAAAATTATCAAAAAATAAGCCGATTACTTTGGAATGGAATAATGAAGAGGGAGTTATTTTTAGAAAAAATATAGAGATAGATGAGAAATATCTTTTTAAAATTAATCAAGAAATAGAAAATAAAACTGGCAAAACAATAGAATTGTATCCTTATGCTCAAATTACCAGAAATAAAAAACCTGAGGGTATTACAGATTTTTACATTTTACATGAAGGGTTTATAGGGGTTTTTGATGAAGAATTAAAAGAAGATGACTATGATGATGTAGAAGACAAAAAAATAGTTAGAGAGTCAAATAATGGTTGGCTAGGTATCACTGACAAATATTGGGTTACCGCACTAGTTCCACCAAAAAATTCAAATTTTAAATCAACTTTTTTATTTAAGAATGCATTTAAGGCAAATTATATTTTAAATGATCCAGTTGTTATTGGCCCCTCTCTAAAAAAGAATAACGAAGTTAAGTTATTTGTAGCAGCAAAAGAAGTTGAAACTATAGATGGATATGCAGAGTCAGAAAAAATAGAAAAATTTGATTTAGTTATAGATTGGGGTTGGTTCTATTTTTTTACTAAACCACTTTTCTTTATAATTGACTATTTATTTAAACTAACAGGTAATTTTGGAATTGCGATAGTTTTAATTACTGCAGCAATAAGATTAATCTTTTTTCCACTTGCCAACTATTCTTTTAGATCAATGGCAAAAATGAAAGCTCTACAGCCTGAAATGACTAGGCTAAAAGATTTGCATAAAGACGATAAGGTAAAATTGCAACAGGGAATAATGGCCTTATACAAGAAAGAAAAAGTAAATCCTGCCTCAGGATGCTTGCCAATTTTAATTCAGATTCCATTCTTTTTTGCAATTTATAAAATGCTTTTTATTTCTTTAGAAATGAGACATCAGCCATTTTTTGGATGGATAAAAGATTTATCCGCCCAAGATCCTACTTCAATTTTTAATTTATTTGGGTTAATTCCTTGGGACCCTCCTGGATTTTTAATAATTGGAATTTGGCCAATATTAATGGGTCTAACAATGTTTTTGCAACAAAAATTAAACCCTGCGCCTCCTGATCCTATTCAGGCAAAAATATTTATGTTTTTTCCTATCTTCTTAACTATTATTTTAGCTCCCTTTCCATCTGGTTTAGTTGTTTATTGGACTATAAACAATGTTTTAACTATAGCTCAGCAATGGGTAATTATGAGAAAGACTAAAGTTAAAACAGTTTAAATGTCAGAAGAAAATTACTTAGAAAAAATTAAAAAGTTTTGGCCCCAAAACGCACCAGATATAAAAAATATTCCTAGATATGTAAAAAAATATAAAGATGATTTAATAGTAATTAAATATGGAGGTAATGTTTTGATAGACAGAAATATATTTAATAATTTCATAGAGGATATAAGTATATTAAATAAATTAGGACTTTCAATTATAGTTGTTCACGGTGGTGGACCAAGAATAAAGAGAAAATTAGATAAAGAAAATATTCAAACAAAATTTATTAATGGTTTAAGAGTAACAGATAAAAAAGTAATAAAGATAGTTGAAGAAGTATTAATTGATTTTAATACTGATATCGTAAACTCTTTAAAAGAAAAAGACTCAATAGGAATCTCTATAAATTCTAAGACTAATAATATAATTAGCGTAACCCCAGATGAAAAAAAACTTGGTTTTGTTGGTGTGCCGGATAAAATTGATATAAATATTATTAAAGAAATAATAAATAAAAATCAAATACCTGTTGTCGCGCCATTAGGACTGGATATAAATAATCAAACTTATAATATAAATGGAGATACTGCAGCAAGCGCTATTGCAAAAAAACTAAAATCTAGAAGACTTTTATTAATGACAAATGTTGAAGGTGTTTATGATGATAAAAAAAGTTTAATATCTGAAATAAAACCATTTGATATTGAAAATTTAATAAAATGGAAAATAGTACAAGGAGGAATGATACCAAAAATTCAAAACTGTATTGATGCTGTAGAAAATGGAGTTAGAGGTGTAGTTATACTCGATGGAAGAAAACCTCATTCAATACTTTATGAAATATTTTCCGATCAAGGTTCTGGAACGCTAATAAGAAAATGAAAGATCTTATAAAAATAAAATATTGGATATTTGATTTAGATAATACACTTTATTCTGGACAAACCAAAGTTTTTGATCAAGTCGACAAAAAAATGTCCTCATATATTTCAAAAAAACTTAATATAAATATTGATGAAGCAAGAAAACTTCAAAAAGATTACTTTCAAAAATATAGCACCACACTAGCTGGTATGATCAAACATCATAAGATTGATGCTAATGAGTTTTTAGAATTTGTTCATGATATTAATTTAGATTTTCTTAAAAAAGACAAAGAATTAGAAAACCAAATTTCAAAGATTAGTGGTAGAAAATTTATATTTACCAATGGCTCTAAAGCACATGCAGAAAATGTAACAAAAAAGATTGGAATCAATAAGCTTTTTGATGGCGTATTTGATATAGTGGAGGCAAATTTTATTCCCAAACCATCTATGAGAGCATATAAAGAATTAATTGAGAAATACAAAATTGAGCCACAATATTGTATATTTATTGAGGATATCGCAAGAAATTTAAAACCTGCTCATGAACTCGGAATGAAAACAGTTTGGATAAAAAATGATGAGCCTTGGGCAGCAGAATTTTCTAACGAAAGTTTTGTAAATTATAGAATAGAAAATTTGACTAATTTTTTAAAGGAAATAAATGAACTTGGAAAAAATTGAAAAATCAATAAACGAAGCTTTTTCTAAAAAGGAAAAAATTGATAGCTCAGATAAATCTCTGACTAGTTTAGTTAGAGAAACTATAGACTTATTAGATAATGGAAAAATTAGAGTTGCTGAAAAAAAAGGTGATAGTTGGCAGGTTAACCAGTGGATTAAAAAGGCTATACTTCTTAGCTTCAGGGTAAATAAAATGAAAGCTTCAAAAGGTCCCTACTCAACTTGGTATGATAAAATTGAAGGTAAAACCCAAGGGTGGGATGAAAAAAAAATTATGGAAGCAGGATTTCGATATGTCCCAAATGGAGTAATTAGAAAAGGAGCTTTCATTGCAAAAAATGTTGTCTTGATGCCTTCTTTTGTAAATGTTGGAGCCTATGTGGATGAGGGAAGTATGATTGATACTTGGGCATCTGTAGGATCTTGTGCACAAGTTGGAAAAAATTGTCATATATCTGGTGGTGCTGGAATTGGTGGAGTTTTAGAACCTATGCAAGCAAACCCAACAATAGTGGAAGACAATTGTTTTCTTGGAGCAAGATCTGAGATAGCCGAAGGTGTTATTATAGAAAAGGGTTCTGTACTATCAATGGGAGTTTACATAGGAGCTTCTACTAGAATTATCGATAGAAGTAATGGTGAAATTTATTATGGAAAGGTACCTGCATATTCTGTTGTCGTACCAGGCTCAATGCCAAGTAAAAGTAATCCAGATGGACCCTCGCTATATTGTGCGGTCATTGTTAAGAAAGTAGATGAAAAAACTAGAAGTAAAACTTCAATTAACGATTTATTGAGAGATTAAAAAGCTCATGCCAATAAATGAATTAAAATTAGCTAAAGAGTTGATTCGTAAACCAAGCATTACACCAAAAGATGCTGGAGCAATAAACTTACTAGCAAAAAATTTGAGGTCTATAGGCTTCAAATGCAAAATTATAAATTTTAAAAATATTAAAAATTTATATGCAAAGCTTGGGAGTTCCGCTCCTAATTTTTGCTATGCAGGACATACAGATGTTGTACCCCCAGGAAAAATAAGTGATTGGAGTGTAAATCCATTTAAACCAGTTATAAAAAACAACAAATTAATTGGAAGAGGAGCTAATGACATGAAAGCTTCAATTGCTTGTTTTGTTTCAGCTGTGAGCAGATTTAAAAATCAAAATAAAAGATTCAAAGGTTCTATAAGTTTATTAATTACTGGGGATGAAGAAGGAATAGCAGTAAATGGCACAAAGAGAGTCATTGAATATTTAAAGAAAAAGAAAGAAAGAATTAATTTCTGCTTAGTTGGTGAACCTACCAATCCAAATAAATTAGGAGAAATGATTAAAATTGGAAGAAGAGGAAGTATGACGGGAAGACTTAGAGTAATTGGTTCTCAAGGCCATGTAGCTTACCCTCATAGAGCTAATAATCCTTCAAGTACAATGATTAAAATTTTAAAAAGAATAAAAGAATTAAAATTAGATAAAGGAACAAAAAGCTTTCAACCTTCAAACCTTGAAATAACAAAAATTAATATAGACAATTATGCAGACAATGTAATTCCTGGTGCAGCAGATGCAGTATTTAATATTCGATTTAATGATAAGCATTCTGCCAGTTCCTTAAAAAGGAAATTAAATAATATATTTAGGTCTATTTCAAAAAAGAATAAATGCAAATTTAGAATACAGTATGTGGTTTCAGGTGAAGCATTTTTGACAAAACCAAACAAAATTACTTATATGATTCAAAGTATAATTAAAAAAATTACTGGCATTAAACCTAAATTATCTACTTCAGGTGGAACATCTGATGCTAGATTTATAAGAAATATTGCTCCTTGTTTAGAATTTGGTTTGGTTGGCAAAACTATGCATAAAGTTGATGAAAGCGTATCAGTTTCAGATTTAAAAAAATTAACTAAAATATATCAAAATATTTTGGTAAGTTATTTTAAGTGAAAACAGGAATCATAACCACAGAATCTTACTTAAATCATGATACAGGACTTGGACATCCTGAGAGAGCTGACCGTGTAACTGTTGTTAACGAAAATCTAAAAAAAATTAAGAATTTAATCTGGAAAAAACCTAATAAATTCGACAGCAAATACTTAAAAAGTGCACATGACCCTAATTATATAAATGAAGTTGAAAAATTATTTCCTAAAAAAGGATTACATTTTTTAGATGGAGACACCATTGTGTCTCCAGGAAGTAAGCAGGCTGCGTCAGATGCTGTTGCTTCTATAATTACTGCTATTGATGGTGTACAGAATAAAAATTTTAAAAATGCTTTTTGTACAGTTCGTCCACCCGGACATCACGCAGAAAAAAATAAAGCAATGGGTTTCTGTATATATAATAATGTAGCTATTGGAGCTTATTATCTGTTGGAAAGATATAATTTCAAAAAAGTTGCGGTTATTGATTTTGATGTTCATCATGGAAATGGAACTCAGGATATTTTCTTTGATAATGAAAAGGTTTTATATATTTCTACTCATCAATATCCTTTCTATCCTGGTAGTGGTAGTGATAAAGAAAAAGGAAAATTCAATAATATAAAGAATATTCCTTTACCAGGTGGAACTAATTCGGAGGAATATCTAAACGCATATGATCATGTTTTAAAAAAAATTAATGATTTTAAACCTGAGTTTATTTTATTTTCAGCTGGGTTTGATGGACACAAGAATGATCCTCTTGCAAATTTAAAATTGGAATCAAAAGATTTTTATGAAATAACAAAAAGAACTTTAGAAACTTCAAAAAAATATTCCAATGGAAGAGTAGTTTCGATACTTGAAGGAGGGTATGATTTGAAAGCGCTCGCTGAAAGTACAGAGTTTCATGTCAAAGGTTTAATGCAGTTTTAAAATGACTTTAAAAATAGAAAAACAACGTGTTGATATTATTCTACCAAACTTTAATAGTCATGAATATTTAGAATCAACTTTAAAATCTATAATTTCTCAAAATTATAAATATTGGAGACTATTAATTGTTGATGACTCCTCAAACAGAAAAACAAAAAAAATATTAAAAAAATATTTAAAAAACAAAAAAATTAAAATAATTTTTTTAAAAAAGAATAAAGGAGCAGGGTATTGCAGAAACTTGGCTTTGGGTTTATGTAAATCAAAATATGTAGCTTTTATAGACTCAGATGATTTATGGAACAAAAATAAATTGAGTCAACAAATAAAATTTATGAATAAAAATAATTATGATTTTACTTATACAAATTATTTAACGTTTAAATCTAGAAATGAAAAAAAAATACTTAATAAAATTGTTCCACCATCTAAGTTTAATTACGAAAATTTTATAAAAAATACTTCGATAGGAACTAGTACAATGGTAATAAAAACTAAAATAGCAAAACAATATAAATTCACTAAAACAAAAATCTGTGAAGATTACTATTATAAATGTATGATTTTAAGAAAAGTAAAATATGCCTACCGCCTTAATATGCCTCTAACAAAATATAGGATTAGAAATAATTCTCTACAAAGTAACAAAATAAGAAATTTATATTGGATTTGGAAAATAAATAAAAAATTTAATAAACTAAATGTTATTAGAAATTTCTATTCAATCATATGGATTTCTATAAATTCAATAATTAAATATAGATTTAAGTAAATTTAATATTCCACTTTTGCTAAGTATAATCCATGAGGTGGGGCTGGAGGTGCACACATTGATCTTTTTTTTGATAAAAAAACTCTCTTAAAATAATCTAGGCTCCATTTTCCTTCACCTAAGTATTTTAGAGATCCAACCATTGATCTAACCTGCTGTTGAAGAAATGATCTAGATACAAAAGTAAAAATAATTTTTTTTTTTTCTTGTTTAATAGTTACTATTTTCATGGTTTTAACTGGTGACCTAGATGTACATGATGCAGCTCTGAAAGTACTAAAATCATGCGTGCCCTTTAAAATTATAGCACCCTTTTTCATTAGATTTACATTAATTTTTTTCTTTATGTGCCATGCCTTGTTCTTTTCTATAGCAAGTTTTCCTGATCTATTAACTATAAAATACTTATAAGTTCTATTGATTGCACTATGTCTGGCATGAAAATATTTTCCTCTCTTAATTATATCTAAAATAGAAATTGGATATTTATTTAAAAAAAAGTTTAGCGAGTCGATTGTAGTATTTTTATTATCAATCTTTTTTTTTAATTTAAAATGTGCTGATTGTTCAATAGCATGAACACCTGAATCGGTTCGCCCAGATCCAAAAATTTTTATCTTTTCCTTAAAATATTTTTTTAAAATCTTTTCTAAAACTCCTTGCACTGAGAGGCCATTTTTTTGAAATTGCCATCCAACAAATTTTGTTCCCAAATATTCTATTTTAATTTGATATGTGTAAGTCAATTTATTATTTCATTTTTTTTTATTTGATTTCCAATTAAAAAATCTTCTGATGAAAGTCTACTTTTCCCCTCTTTTTGAATCTCTAAAATTTGAATTGAACGATCTTTACAGGCTATGGTCAATTTATCATTTACTACAATTCCTGGCTTGCCTTGTAAATTCTCAATTTTAGCTCTCCAAACTTTAAATCGTTCATTCTGAAATTCAAACCAAGCTCCAGGAGTTGGATTTAAACCATTAATTTTAGCTAAAGTTTTTTTTGCATCATCATTCCAATTAATTTTTGACTCTATTTTTTTTATTTTTTCTGCATAAGTTGCTTTACTATGATCTTGATCTTTAAATTTTGCTTGATTAGTTTTTAAATTGTTTATTGAATCTATTAAAGCCTTTGCGCCAAGTTGTGATAAAACTTTTGTTAATGTACCCGTATTTATGTTTTCATTTATATTAACTTTCGATTGACTAATTATTGGACCTGAATCAAGTTCTTTGACTATTTTCATAATACTAATTCCAGTTTCTTTATCTAAATTCATAATAGATCTTTGTATAGGTGCTGCCCCTCGCCACTTTGGCAAAAGTGATGCATGGACATTTATAAACCCATATTTTGACAAACTAAGAAATCTCTCTGGTATTATTTTTCCATAAGCTACTACAACAACGAAATCAGGTTTCAATTCTTTCATGAAATTATATTCATCTTCAGTATTAAGAATTTCAGGAGTTCTTATATTAATAGAGTTCTTTTTTGCAAAAACTTCCACTGGAGATAATTTTATTTTTTGACCTCTGTCAGCTCTTTTTGCTGATTGCGAGTAAACTGCTAAAATTTTATTACCGGATTTAACTAAAGACTCTAGAGAAGGAATGGAGAACTCTGGGGTTCCCATAAAAACGATTTTTTGTGACATGAGTTTTTTGAAGTTAGACTACTATTCTTTCTAATTCTTTTTTTTGCTTTGAAAGTTTTTTAATGATCATTCCCTTTTTCAATTTTGATAAATAGTCAATAAATAAAATACCCTCTAAATGATCTATTTCATGCTGAATGCAAGTTGATAGTAGACCTTCTGCTTTAAGTTCTGTTTCTTTTCCATTATAGTCTAAATATTTTATAAGACATTTATCAGGCCTATCTATCTCTGCAAACTGATTAGGCACAGATAAACATCCTTCTTCGTAAGTTTCATCCTTATTAGATTTTGAAATTATTTTTGGGTTAACAAAATACATTGGATTTTTTTTTTCTCCTTCTTTTTCTTTTGAAAGGTCAATTACAATTACTCTTTTTGGAACTCCTATCTGAATAGCTGCCAAACCTATTCCTGGAGCAGCATACATTGTTTCCAACATATCATCCATTAATCGACGAATATCATCGTTAACCTCAACTACTTCTTTAGATTTTTGTCTTAAAAAAGGATCAGGTTCAGTTAAAATTTTTCTAATTGTCATACTAATACAATAATTAGCTCCTTACTGGTAATGCTGCAACCAAAACTTTATTCCTAAATTTTATTAAATTACTTTTATTTAAGATATGGGTAATAAAATAAATGGTTTCCGGATCAAGATCAGATAATTCATCTTCTCCTATAATTTCAACAAATTTAAGAATAAGTAATCCGATCTCTTGGTTTTTTGTTAAATTGATTAAGCCCTCAGGAATGGAATATTTTTTAGCAATTTCATTATATTTTAGAGTTTTAGGTATTTCAAAACCATCAACCTGCAGTGATTCTACTAAGGCTAAATCTTTTGCAGAAAAAAAATATTTCTTATTTCCTCTTATCTTTTTAAAAACGTTATTTAAATCTTTTTGTGTTTTTTTAATAGAAGTATTTCCACCAGTATAATACTTCAATACCTTAGATCTGTGTAATATTTTATCATCAAACTTAATTCTTCCCAATTTATATTCTTCTTCTGAAATAATATTTTTTTCAACAATTTCTGTGTAAGAATCAGGCACATCTTTTTTGTCAAATTCTTTAAGCCTATCACTCATAAATTCAGTAAAAATATTAGATAGATCATCTTTTTTAAATAAATTTTTTAGTAAAAAAAGAATTTTGATTTTATTTTCAATATTATCAGATAACAAAAATTTTTGATAAAGTAGTGCTCTCGACTCAATTTCATCTAGTGATTGATATGTGCCTTCAGCATTGATTAGAGTATTAAGATCAAATTGAAATCTTTTATATATTTCAAATATCTTAACCTTATCAAAATTATCATTCTGAGCTGCCAGTTCTAAATTTCTAATTTTTTCTTTATCCTCTATATTCTCAATCGTTACTAAATTTGCAGAATTTAAATACTCCCAAATAAACTTATCCGTTTTCTCATTAGCTTCATACTTAAAGTCGGGCACAGTAATAGAGGATATATAAAAATTTAATAAGTTATCATCTTTAATTTTCTTTGTTGGCTCATCTTTAATTCCAAGCAAGAAGTTGATTTTATCATCAAAAAATTTATCGGAATGACCTTGCTCTCTTAAAATATCAAACAATAATTGTGCTTCATTTTTTTTATTATTAAAGATTAAACAGTAAATTCTAAATTTTTCTAAATATGGATCTTTAATTTCCTTACTTATGAACTCAGATCTTTTACATCCTAGACTTAAATTAGCTTCAGCAATATTTTTATCTACTAAATAATGAATTATTTTTTTTTTATCCTCATACATTGTATTTTTATTTAGAAACTCTTCAAGAATTTTCTCCTTATCATTTTTAATCAGCCATTGAATTTTTAAATCTAGAAACTCTTTTTCAGATATATTGCTAGACGGAGGATAAGAATAAGTTAGAATTGTGCTTAAAAAAAAGTCTTCCGCAGTATTGGATAACTGTATTTTACTAATCCTTTTAAAAATATCCTTAATTTGTTTTCCATTACTTTTGGACCACATTCCAAGATTAAGATTATTTTCTTCAGGATCAAATAATCCATATATAGGCTTTGTTTCTTCAATATTATCTTTGCCTTCTACTATTTCAATTTTTTCAACTGAAGAACCTTGTTTTAGAATATTAATATTATTAGAATTTTCTTCGACAGGAATATCTTGTTGTTTATTATTATTTTCATCTTTTTTCCAAATATCAAGAGTTTCTTCTTCACCTTTAAGAGGTAAAATTATAATAGAAAAAAAAATAAAAAAATAAAAAAATTTATTTAAGCTTAGTAATCTCATTAGTTATATCTTTTTTAATATCTTTGTTGGGATGAGGAAAATTAACTTTATCCAATAAAAATATTGCAAAAGTAAAAATTAAACAAAGTATAATAATTGTTAGCATCTTTTTTGCTAAAGAGGACCTAATTGTATTTCGATTATGGAATTTAAGTTGCATAGTAATAAAATATATTTAAAGTCAATAAATAAGACAAATTTATGATAAATCAAATTATAAATTAGGATATTAATTGAAAAAAAACCTTGTTTTAACTGGAATGATGGGAGTTGGTAAGTCAACGATCGGTAAAGCCTTATCAAATACATTAAATATGAATTTTTTTGATACTGATCAAATCATTGAAAAAGAGGAAAATGCTCTAATAAAGGATATTTTTAAGAATAAAGGAGAAGAATATTTTAGAAAAGTTGAAAAAAAAATAAGTATTGAAAAAATAAATGAAAAAAATTCAATTATAGCCCTCGGTGGTGGAGCGTTTGTTAATAAAGATATAAGGGAAAGTGTGCTAAAAAATGCCATAAGTTTTTGGTTAAATGTCGATTTAAAAATTCTTCTAAAAAGACTTTCAGGTGTAAAAAAAAGACCTCTCTTAAATGAAGGTAATTTAGAAGAGAAAATGTATGAAATTTATGAAAAAAGAAAATACACCTACAGTCTAGCAAACTTTAAAATAGATTGTAACGAGAATAATATTCCTATGATAGTAAATAAAATTTGTAAAATATATGAAGATAAGTGAAATTAAAGTTAAAAATATAGAAAATAAATATTCAATATTTATAGGTAATAATATTTTAAGTACATTACCAAAAAAAATAAATTCTCTCTGTCCAAAGACTAATAAAGTTGCAATAATTATAGATAAAAAAATTCCTAAAAAATATAAATCAAAAATGAAAAAAATTTTGAAACGATACAAAGTTTTTATTTTTGAATATACTGCAAATGAAAAACTCAAATCTTTTGAAAATGCAAACAGACTTGCAGAAAAAATTATTTTTAACAATTTTAATAGAAGCGATATAATCATAGGATTTGGTGGGGGTATTATTGGAGATTTTACAGCTTTTACTGCAAGTATAGTTAAAAGAGGAATAAATTTTATTAATATTCCTTCAACTCTTCTTGCACAAGTAGACTCATCTATTGGTGGAAAGACCGGAGTCAATTCAAAATATGGAAAAAACTTAATAGGCTCATTTTACCAACCTAAACTTGTAATAAGTGATGTTGAATTACTTACTAGCCTTCCAAAAAGAGAGGTGATTTGTGGTTATGCTGAAATACTAAAACATTCTCTTATTTTAAACAAAAATTTTTTTAATTGGCTTGAATCTAATTCAAAAGAATTGTTAAAAAATAAAAATTTAAATTTGTTGCAGGCTGCTATTTATAAAAGTTGTAAAATAAAATTACACTTTGTGAATAAAGATTTAAAAGAAAATAATAATAGAATGATTTTAAATTTTGGTCATACATTTGCACACGCTATAGAAGCAAAAAATAATTTTTCTAGAGCTATTAATCATGGTGAAGCAGTACTTATAGGTATGATGTTAATAACAAGACTGTCTTTTTTAAAAAAGATATGTTCTAAAAAAACTTTATTAACTATAAATAAAATATACAAAGAAAATGAATTAAATTTAAAGATTAATAGTTTTTTTAATAAGAATAATTTTAAAAAAATAATAGAATTTATGAAAAATGATAAAAAAAATAATGATGAAAAAATCAATTTAATTCTTTTAAAAAAAATAGGTAAAACTACAAAGCCAGGTGATTATAAATTATCTACTAAAGAGTTAAAAAAAATATCTCAAAAACTATTTAACTTTGATTTGTAGAGAATGTATTTTTGTTTGCAATTCATGCTTTAAAGCTTTCATTATCATCTTTTGTGCTTCTAAACTACCTAGTCTACTCAAGTAACTTGATTCTATTTCTAGATGAAGATGATATTTTTTTTCGTCAAAAAATTTATGTTTTTTATGTTTCTCAGTATTATCAGTAATTTTAATTTGTTGTATATTGAATTCACTCTTAATTTTATCTTCTATAAATTTTAAATAATCCTTCATTAAACACAATTTTACTATATAAATCTCAGATTGATATGAAAATAATTTGTGATTGGGAAAATTGTAGTGAGATAGGAAGTTATAAAGCTCCAATTGAAAGAGATAATAGTCGGAAATTTAGACTTTTGTGCTTAGAGCATATAAAGATTTTTAATAAAAAATGGAATTACTTTTCTAATATGACCAATGAAGAAATTGAATACTTTATTAAATCTGATTTAACGTGGCATAAATCTACAAAAAGCTTCAGTTCATCAGAAAACTTTTTCAATATTTTGTGGAGCAATGCTTTAGAGGATAAATTTAATATATTTAAGTCATCCGGATTTAGGGAATTTAAAAAAACAAAACTATCGAATACGGATAAAGATGCTTTAGATATTATGGAATTAAAGCACGATACAAAATGGGAGGAGATACAAAAGAAGTTTAAAACTCTTGTAAAAAAATATCATCCTGATAAAAACAACGGTAATAAAAAATTTGAAGATAGGCTAAAAAAAATCACTTTGGCTTATAGTCAATTAAAAATGACACTGGGAAAAAAGTAATGAATGAATCTATATTAAGCCAGAAACCGGATATAAAAATTTCTGTAAAACAAACTTTTGGTTTAGATACATCTATGGAGATTGATGCTTTTTCAAAAAAAAATCAGTACGTTCCTAAAATTGATCAAGATTATAAATTTGATAGGGACACAACCTTAGCTATATTATCTGGTTTTGCTTTTAACAAAAGAGTTCTTATACAAGGGTATCATGGAACTGGAAAATCTACTCATATCGAACAAGTAGCCGCTAGACTTAATTGGCCTTGTGTAAGAGTAAACCTTGATAGTCATATTAGCCGAATAGATTTAATAGGAAAAGATGCAATAGTAATTAAAGATAGTAAGCAGGTAACAGAATTTAAAGAAGGTATTCTTCCTTGGTCAATTCAGAATCCTGTTGCACTTGTATTTGATGAATATGATGCTGGAAGACCAGATGTTATGTTCGTAATTCAAAGAATTCTTGAAAATGAAGGTAGTTTCACTTTGTTAGATAAAAACAAAGTACTTCATCAACATGATTATTTTAGAATGTTTTCTACAACAAACACCATTGGATTGGGCGACACAACTGGACTATATCATGGTACTCAACAAATTAATCAGGGACAAATGGATAGATGGAATATAGTTACAACTTTAAATTATTTACCGTTTGAAAAGGAGTTAGAGATAATTTTATCTAAAAATAAAAATTTTAATAACAAAGAGGGTAAAGAAAAAGTTTCTAATATGATTAAAGTTGCAGATTTAACAAGAAAAGGTTTTATAAATGGAGATATATCAACTGTAATGAGTCCTAGAACTGTTTTACATTGGGCTGAAAATACTAAAATCTTTAAAGATCAAGGATATGCATTCAGAGTAACATTTCTTAATAAATGTGATGAGATAGAAAAAAAGATAATATCTGAATATTATCAAAGATGTTTCGGCGAAGAACTACCTGAGTCCTCTGTTAATGTTGCCATAGAATAAAATGGAAAAAAAAGAAGAATTCCTAGAAAACTTTAAGACAGCAATAATTTCAACCGTAAAATCAATTTCAAACAGCAGCAATATTCAAGTAGTCTTTGGTAATGAAGATCAGGATAAGAAAAAACTTACAATAAAGTTACCAGAGTTAGAAAATAAAAATAACAAGATTAACTATATTAAAGCTAGAGCTATAGCTGATTCTGAAGCATTAAAAATAAGATATAGTAATGAAAAAATATTAAAAACTTACGAACCTCAAGGAAGTGTTCGCAAAAAACTATATTCTATTGCGGAAAAAATTAGATGTGAAAAAATAGGCTCATTAAAATTTATGGGAATTAAAGAAAACATCAGAAAATACTATCATCAATATTTAGAAAACATAGATGTAAATAAAAAGGAGAACAGATTGTCTGATGCTTTTGAAAATTATTTAAGAGTAAATATTTTAGATCAAAAGAACGATAAAAATCTAGAAAAAATATTCAAACCCTATAAAAAAGATTTTGATCTAAAATATAAAAATAAAATTATAAAACTTAATGAGATACTAAAGGATCAAGAGAAATTTAATGCCTTAATTTCAAATTTAATATCTGAAATGAATATTTCTGAAAATATTGATCAGAGTCCAACAAATCAGGACGATAGTAGTAAGCAAAGTAATGATACTAAGGTTGAGGAAAATGAAAAAAAGGCAAAAGATAAACAAGAAAAAAATGAGGAAATAGCAGTGGACTCTGGTGTTCCAGATATAAATTATGATGAAAGTAAAACTGATAGTGAGGCTGAGGCAGTAGAATTAGAAGCTGCTTCTAATTCTACAGATCAAAAAAGAAAATCATTTAAAGAATTTGGAGATAAAAAATACAAAGCTTATACGGAAGAATTTGATGAAGTTATAAAAGCAGAAAATTTAGAAAATGAAGCAGAGCTTAATAGACTAAGACAAACTTTAGATCAACAACTTTTACAACTTAAAAATTTTATCTCTAAGCTAGCTAATAAACTTCAAAGAAAATTATTAGCAAAACAAAAAAGATCTTGGGATTTTGATTTGGAAGAAGGTTTACTAGACACATCTAAATTAACAAGAGTTATTATAGATCCATTTAACTCACTATCATTTAAAAAAGAAAAAGATTTTGAGTTTAAAGATACCTTGGTAACAATTTTAATTGATAACTCGGGTTCTATGAGAGGAAAACCAATATCTGTTGCAGCTATTTGTGCAGATATATTGTCAAGAACTTTGGAAAGATGCTCTGTAAAAGTAGAGATTTTAGGATTTACTACTAAACATTGGAAAGGAGGACTTAGCAGAGAAAAATGGACCAATAATAATAAGCCTGCTCTTCCTGGAAGATTAAATGATTTAAGACATATAATTTATAAGTCAGCTGATACACCATGGAGACAAGCAAAAAAAAATATGGGCCTAATGTTAAAAGAGGGATTATTAAAAGAGAATATAGATGGGGAAGCTCTAAAATGGGCACATAACAAGATGAGTAAAAGAAAAGAGGAAAGAAAAATATTAATGGTAATCTCCGATGGAGCTCCAGTAGACGACTCAACTTTATCTTCAAATTCAAGCAATTATTTAGAAAAAAATTTGAAAAATGTAGTTAAATGGATTGAACAAAACTCTAATATAGAATTACTTGCAATCGGAATTGGTCATGATGTTACTAGATATTATAAAAAAGCAATAAGAATTGCAGATGTTCAGGATTTAGGGGATGTAATGATAAATCAACTAACTGACTTATTTACAGAAAAAAAAAATAGTACAACAATTCATTAGACTTCGTTAAACTTTATCTAGTTTTATAAGAAAAACCTTTTTCTGAATAATTCTTTATTTTATTAAAAAGAAGTCTGAATGGAACTAATAACGATATAGCCATTAATAATTTGATCACAAAATCTCCTAGAGCGAGTGTCACCCAAGGAACTGGGGTATTATAAAAAGCTATTGAAAAAAATAAAAAAGTATCTAGCAATGATCCAACTAATGATGATGTGAAAGGAGCAACAAACCAGATTTTATTATATCTTAACTTGTCAAATACAGATACGTCTATACTTTGAGCTATTAGAAAAGCTACTCCTGATCCAATGGCTATTCTTATTGAAATAATATCTGAAAAATTTGTTGACACAAATAAAGTAAGTAAAACTCCAACTATAAAGCCCGTATAAACTATTTTTTGAGCTATTTTTTTTCCAAATCCTCTATTAGCCAAGTCTATTATTAAAAAAGTAATTGGATAACTGAAGGCACCGTATGTTAATATTTTTTCTAATCCATAATGATTAATTGGAAATTGAACCAAATAATTAGAAATTATCACTATGAAGCCCATTGATAAAGCTAGAAATAGAAGCAAATAGTTTTTACTTTTAGTCATTATGATTATTTTTAAATTAGACTTTAGCTGAAATAGAAATTTTTAACTTTTTTACTCTCTTAGAAAGTTTGTTATTTTTTGCAGATTGAAGGTATTTGTCTAAACCACCCTTAAAATCTACTGTCCTCAAGGCAGAATTGGTAACGTTCAATCTTATATTTCTCTTCAATATATCACTTTTAAATCTTACTTTCTTTAAATTAGGTAAAAAACGTCTTTTAGTCTTATTGTTAGAGTGACTAACGTTATGACCTTTTAAAGGTGATACTCCGGTAAGTTCGCATCTTTTTGACATAAATAAATTTCCGTAAGTTGTATAAATCCTAGTTGTTTAATGGTCAAGCTATTTAAAGACAATAAAACTAAGAATTAATACCAATAGCTTCATTAATGGTATTAATTTTTTCTTTCTTTAAAATGTTTATTAGTTCTTTTTTTATATCTCTTACTATTCCTGGTCCTTTATATATCATTCCAGTATACAGCTGCACTACATTTGCTCCAGCTGTAATCTTGTCAAAAGCAGTTTGTCCAGAATCTACACCCCCCACTCCGATGATAAGAGCCTTGCCATTTAATTTTTTATAAAATTTTTTTATCATTTTGTTAGATAAATCTCTTATTGGTTTTCCAGATAAACCTCCAGCCTGATTTTTATTAGAACTTCTTAATGATGTTCTGTTTTCATTAGTGGTATTAGTTAATATTATTCCTTTAATATTTTGATTAATCACAATTCTAGAAATATTTTCTATTGAAGAGTCTTTTTTTATATCAGGGGAGACTTTTAAAAAAATTGGCATTTGACTCCCTAATTCACTTTTTAAGTTGTTTATGCTTTTTATTAAAGACTCCAGTTTACTTTCATCATGAAAATCCCTTAAACTTTCTGTGTTAGGTGAGGAAATATTTATCGCTATATAATCGGCTAAAGATAATTTTATTAAATGTTTTGCACATTGACAAAAATCCTTCTCGTAAGATTTACTGTCATAATTAGGGCCAATATTTACCCCTAAAGTACCTTTCTTCCTTAACCGGCCAGCTTCAATTCTTTTCGTTACAACTTTTAATCCATCGTTATTGAAACCTAATCTATTTATTAAAGCTTCATCCTCTTCCAATCTAAAAATTCTAGGCTTTGGATTTCCCAATTGTCTTTTAGGTGTTACTGTCCCTACTTCAACGATACCAAAGCCTAGCTGAAAAAGTGAATTGAATACCTCAGCACTTTTATCAAAACCTGCTGCTATACCTATTGGATTTTTTATTTTTTCCTTTAAAAAAGTTGATTCTAATATTTCCTCATTTTCAACTTTAAAAAAACTTTCAGGAATAACATTAAATTTTAAAGATTTAATAGCTAAATCATGTGCGGCTTCTGGATCTAAACCAAAAATTAAAGGCTTTAATAAAGAAAACATTTATTTTTATTTAATTTTATCATTAATTAGCTTTACAGTTTCTTTTACACCAAAAAAACTTATAAAAAATCCCATTCTTGGTCCATCAGGCTCACCAAATAAAACTTCATAAATAAGTTTAAACCAATCTCTGAGATTTTTGCTGTAACCTTGTTCTTTTCCAATTGAGTAGACTATAGTTTGAATATCCTCAGGTTTTAAGTCTTGTGAAACTAAATTCAATTTTTCAGATAATTGTATTAATGCTTTTTTTTCTTGTGGATTAGGTTTTTTAAATTTTTTATTTGGTTCAACTTTGTCATTGAAATAATTAATAGCATACTCCGTCAATTTATCGAGTATTGCGTGGTTTTCTGGTTTTATATTTTCATGAAATCTATTAATAAATTTCCAAAGAATATCTCTAGATTTTGCATTACTTGAACCTACTAAATTTAGTAACATTGAAAATGGCATTACTATTTTTTCTTTAGGAGGTTTTCCATTATGAATATGCCAAACTGGATTTAACAATTGATCTTTTTCATTTTGTTCAGGATACTTTTCAATAAAAGAAAGATATTCATCAACAGTTTTTGGAACTATTTCAGAATAAAGTTTTTTTGCTCGTTTTGGATTGGGATACATATATAAAGCCAAACTTTCAGGAGAAGCGTACCTTAACCATTCATTAATTGTAATTCCGTTACCTTTAGATTTAGAAATTTTTTCCCCTTTCTCGTCTAAAAAAAGCTCATAAGCAAAACCATTTGGAGGTCTTTTACCTAAAATTTTACAGACTTGGCTAGAAAGTATAGCACTTTCAGTCAAATCTTTACCATACATTTCAAAATCAACATCAAATGTAAACCATCGCATAGCCCAATCTACTTTCCATTGCAATTTACAACTTCCGTTAATAATTGGAGATTCTAGTTTTTTGCCGTTGTTATCAAAAATAATTATTCCCTTTTTTTTATTCATCTCTAATAATGGAATTTCTAAAACTTTACCTGTATCTGGGCAAATAGGAAGAAATGGACAATAAGTTTTTCGTCTTTCACTTCTTAATGTTGGTAAGATAATATTCATTACCTCATCATATTTTTCTAAAACTCTAATTAAAGAATTATTAAAATTACCATTTTTATAATTTTCAGTAGAACTTTTAAAATTAAATTTAAAATTAAACTGATTCAAAAATTGTTTAAGCATTTCGTTATTGTGCTTCCCAAAACTATCATACTTACCAAAGGGATCGGGTATACTTGTCAATGGTATTCCAATATTTTCATGAAGAATTTTATCATTGGGTATATTTTCAGGTACTTTGCGTAATGCATCCATATCATCTGAAAATGTTATAAGATCAGATTCAATCTTCTCAATATGATTTAAAGCATTGATCATCATGTTTGTTCTGGCTACTTCTCCGAAAGTTCCAATATGAGGTAGTCCACTTGGACCATAGCCAGTTTGAAAAGTTATTTTATTTTTTGATTTAATTAAGTCTTTTCTTTCCTTTAAAAGCTTTCTAACTTCAACAAAAGGCCAAGAAGAAGTTGATTGAATCAAATTCTTATCGAGCATAATAATGGTTTATTAAATTTTATATATAAAATACAGATATAAATACAAGATATTAAGTTGAATTTTGTCACTATTTAATTAATCTCATTTTTATATGGCTTCAATTAAAACAGTTTTTTTTATGATTGGTATTCTCCTAGTAATTTTAGGGGTGTTTATGCTTGTGCCATATTTAATGCAGTTAGTTTATCAGGAAAATAGTCATAGTTTTTTATCGTCATCTTTCATTACTATTTTTATAGGTTTTTTATTTATTTTAGCGAATTTAGGGAAAGACTATAAATTAAGCCTACAGCATACTTTTATTTTTTCAACACTAGCTTGGGCTTCAACTGCTTTATTTGGAAGTTTGCCATTTATGTTGTCAGTCTTAAACTTGTCTTTTAGTGAGTCCTTTTTTGAAAGCATGTCTGGAATTACAACAACTGGTTCAACAATTATATTAAACTTAGATGATAGTCCAAAAAGTATTTTGCTATGGAGAGCAATAATGCAATGGTTAG
>MDSV01080644.1_pt1 | contig 24282 bp, 23 predicted proteins | sample 810851 | NCBI WGS metagenome assembly MDSV01 (sample SAMN05326640, study PRJNA326480) | marine metagenome | isolation source: seawater | place: Atlantic Ocean: North East | collected 2012 | reverse complement strand
TAGCAAAGTGGTTATGCAGCGGATTGCAAATCCGTCTACGCCGGTTCGATTCCGACCTCAGCCTCAATGTAATATAATTATGCTGTTTGCCCGGGTGGTGGAATTGGTAGACACAAGGGACTTAAAATCCCTCGAAGGAAACTTCGTGCCGGTTCGAGTCCGGCCCCGGGCACCATCAAGTACTTCATGATATGAAAACAGTTGCAAAGGAAAAAAAAGAAATCATCTGGGTGCTTATTTATACGAAAGCAAAAGAGGAAAAAAAAGCTAACGAAAATCTTCAAAAACAAGGATTTAAAACTTTTTTACCCTTGATATCTCCTACTAACAAAAATAGAGAAGTGAAATCTCTTGTACCAATTTTCCCACGATATTTATTTGTTCAAATAAATTTGGAATCAGATAATTGGTCTTCAATTAAGTCTAGCCATGGAATTAGTCACATTGTTATGTTCTCAGAAAAATTGACATCTATCCCCAATAATATTGTTGAATTAATTCAAGGTAAGCTAAATGAAGAGGGAGTATATAAAGAAGATATTTCGATAGTTGATTATCAAAAGGGCGATCCAATTTTAATCAAAGAGGGGCGTTTTGCGGGAATAGATGCAATATTCTTATCTAAGAAATCGAAAGATAGAGTAAGATTATTATTAAAATTATTAAACACAAGCGTTGTTGCAGAAATAACTTCCTCTAATATAGAAGCTAAAGAGGATGTTAAGAGTTTTAAATTTTAATAAATATGCTACGAGGTATTGATGAAATTATATAGAATAAAGGAAATAAAACGTGGAAATTAAAGTTCAGAATGATACTCAATATGACGATGAAATAGACCTAAGAGTATTATTTGGTGTTCTGTGGGCTGGAAGTAGAAAAATAATAGCTATTACAGCAGTGTTTGCCTTTGTCTCTGTCATTTATGCGCTGTCAGTACCTAACCAATACAAGGCAATAACTATACTTACTCCAACTCAATCCGATAACTCTGACCTCAAGGGAGCCTTAGGTCAGATTGGTGGTCTTGCTTCTTTAGCCGGCGTTAGTGTGGGCAGCGAAAGCAGTGAAGCGAAAACAGCTCTAGAAATCATGCAATCTTGGAGCTTTATAGAAGGTTTTATTGCTAAAAATAATATTGCCGTCGAAGTTTATGCTGCACAAGAGTGGAGTAGAGGGTCTAACGAATTACAGATTAACGAAGACCTTTATGATACAGAGACTAAAACGTGGTTGGTTAAAAATGATAATACAGGTGATGCGGGTCCGCCTAGCAGTTGGAAGCTGTTTAAATCTTTCTCTAGAAGACTAGAGGTTTCACAAGATAAAACCTCAGGGCTGGTGTCAGTGTCTATCGAGTATTACTCTCCGCAGATTGCCAAGCAGTGGTTGGATATGTATATCACGGCCATTAACGCGCATATGCAGAAACGCCAAGTTGAAAAGGTCACAAATAACATTAACTATCTGCAGGCTCAGATTAAGCAGACCTCTATCGTTGAAATGCGAGAGGTTTTTTACAATATTATTGAAGAGCAGACGAAAAATAAGATGCTGGCCGAGGCCAGCCCAGATTATGTCTTTGTGTCAGTAAGCCCAAGTATGGTGCCAGAAGAAAATTCACAACCTCAACGGGCCCTAATCTGTATTTTAGGTACTCTGCTCGGTGGGATGTTCTCAGTGTTGTTAGTGTTAGTGATGCACTATGCCAGAAAGTCTGATTAAGTCTGCCTAATAGAGCAATGTATAGGCGGTGCTTTTCTTCTATCCTCCTATCTACTTTGTGATCAGTTTGGTCCAAGGAAGGCTAAGTTGTGTGCATAAGATGCAGTGAGCAATGACCATCTGCATAACCGAGTGTATTGTTAATTTAAAACACGGTTTAAGTCTAAAATGAAGGAAAATTTAATCAAAGTTTGTCTTTTCCTTAGGTAGTTTCGGTTCTGTATAATTCAGTTTTCTAAGTAACTTAATCCCTTTGCAGATCATTTATGACTTAGGATATTTCTAATTCAAAGCACTCTTTATTGCTTGATCTATGTAAGTTTGTGTAAAGAGAAAATAAATTTCATTAATCGTGAGCTAGTTAATGTTACAGCGACTTAAACTTGTAATGTTACTCATCTATGCTATGGTGTTCATCAAATGAACAGACTTGTAGGTATTCAGTTTGCTCGTTTAAATTTTTTGGGATCTGTCCTTACAGTGTCCTGCGGTAGCCTGCCTGAACTAATAGGCTACTCGTTTTACCCTTTATTATGAATAATCAAGAGCTCGAATATCGAGCGCTCAAGATACTTGAGCAGCAGCCCGACCTTACCCAGCGCCAGCTGGCTGAGGAGCTGGGCGTTAGTTTGGGTAAAACCCACTATTTGGTTAAGTCTCTCATTGATGTGGGTTGGGTTAAGCTCAATAATTTTCAGCGCTCAGACAATAAGTGGGGTTACTCGTATTTATTGACCCCTAAGGGTATTGTCGAGAAGGCGGGAATCACCGCGCGATTTTTGGTGAGAAAGCAGCGGGAATATACGCAGCTTCAAGAAGAAATCGTCCAGTTACAAGAAGAAGTGCGACAACAGCAAAACCTTAACAAATAGGTGAGTTTTTAAATGGCTAAATACACTATTTATGGCATTAGCGCAGCGCTAGTAGACTCCGAGGTTGAGGTGCCTGACGCCACTAAAAAAGCATCGAATTAGTGGGCTCTACCGGATCTGTGGAGGATCCAAGGCCTTGGTGTTGCAGCTGTACTTTGCCTCAAAAGTGAGGCACTTGGCCTAGACTTGAGCACATCGGGTCTTTTATGACATATTGAGGAGATCCGGAACACTGAGGAATTGGTGGGGCTAGTGGCATGATGGACATTGGATGCAGGAGCGCGATAATGGCCCTTAATTGGCTATTAGATTTAAAAATAAGTGATTTCTGGAGTTTCTGGAGTCTATAAAAAAGCTCTTTATTTAACTTATTATAAATAGTCTCAACTACCTATGATTTGTCAAAAATGAAAATATTAGTGACGGGGGGCGCGGGTTTTATTGGTTCCGCTCTGATACGTTATATTATAAAAAACTCTAATGACAGTGTTGTCAATGTAGATAAACTGACCTATGTCGGCAATCTAGAGTCTTTGGAGGAAGTTGCTAAAAATGAGAGATACTTTTTTGAGCAGGTTGATATATGCGATAAAGTTGAGCTTAAGCGGGTATTTAATCAATATAAGCCTGATGCTGTTATGCATTTGGCGGCAGAAAGTCATGTTGACAGATCAATTGATAGCCCCGGAGAATTCATTCAGACCAATATAGTAGGTACCTACTATATGCTCGAGGAGGCAAGAGCGTATTGGATGGGTTTGGATCAGAATAGTCAAATGTCCTTTAGGTTTCATCATATATCTACAGACGAAGTCTATGGTGACCTTGAGTGTAAGGATGATCTCTTCTGTGAAGATACGTCTTACAACCCAAGCTCGCCATATTCCGCGTCAAAGGCAGCTTCAGATCATTTGGTTCGGGCGTGGCATAGAACGTATAAATTTCCTGTTGTGCTTACAAACTGCTCAAATAATTATGGACCTTACCAATTTCCTGAAAAATTAATTCCTTTAGTGATATGCAACGCTCTTGAAGGCAAGTCTCTGCCCATTTATGGTGCCGGCGATCAAATACGAGACTGGCTGTATGTTGAGGATCACGCAAGGGCTCTTTATAAGGTTGTCCATGAGGGAGTTGTTGGTGAGACCTATAATATTGGCGGTCATAACGAGAAGGCTAATATATACGTTGTTAAATCTATTTGTAGTCTGCTGGATGAATTGGTGCCTTTGGCGCGAGGGTCATACAGTAAGCAGATTACCCATGTAGAGGATAGACTCGGGCATGACCAAAGATATGCAATTGATGCGACAAAAATAAAAAGAGAATTAAACTGGATGCCAAAAGAAACGTTTGCCAGTGGCCTTAGAAAAACAGTGATTTGGTATCTTGCTAATCAAAAGTGGTGTGACAGTATTAAAATACAAAATCATAAAATGGGTGTTAAATGAAAGGAATAGTATTGGCCGGTGGTTCCGGCTCTCGGCTTCATCCAATAACGAAGGGCGTGTCAAAACAGTTACTTCCTGTTTACGATAAACCTATGATTTATTATCCCATTTCAGTGTTAATGCTCGCTGGAATTAGAGATATTTTAATAATTACAACTCCAGAGGATTTGAATAGTTATAGGCGACTTCTTGGTAATGGCGATGACTTTGGCGTTTCCTTTTTTTATGAGGTGCAAGCTGCACCAAATGGGCTCGCAGAAGCATTTATTGTTGGAGAATCGTTTATTGGAGAAGATAAGGTAGCCTTAGTCCTTGGTGATAATATATTTTATGGTCAGGGGTTTACTCCAATTCTTAAAGCCTCAGCTGAACGTGACAAAGGTGCAACGATATTCGGTTATAAGGTAAAGGACCCAGAGCGCTTTGGCGTAGTGGAATTTGATAAAAATATGCGTGTACTGTCACTTGAAGAAAAGCCTGACATCCCAAAATCAAATTATTCAGTTACAGGCTTATATTTCTATGACAATACTGTTGTTGATATTGCCAAGCAAGTCACACCTTCTGCACGTGGGGAATTGGAAATTACAAGTATCAATAATGCTTATCTAGAGATGGGTAATCTTTTTGTGGAGGTTCTAGGTAGGGGTTTTGCATGGTTAGATACTGGTACCCATGAAAGCTTGCTAGAAGCTGGTTCTTTTATACAAACTTTAGAGCATCGTCAAGGGCTAAAGATAGCTTGTTTAGAGGAGATCGCATTCAATCAAAGCTGGCTTAGCGTTGATGATTTAGAGCGAGCAGGAAGAGATTTGAGTAAAACCTCATATGGGCAATATCTTCTATCATTAGTGGTTGAGAAATTGTGACGATTGCCAAGTTATATGATTTCCCCGCGCGCGGTGACGGTCAAGGTTCACTTGTAGTTATGGATCAAAGTTGCGGTGTGCCGTTTGACATCAAGAGAGCTTATTATATTTTTGGCAGCACAAAGGGAGTGTCAAGAGGTTTTCATGCGCATAGGGCTTTACATCAGATAGCGGTCTGCATTACTGGAAGTTGCAGAATGGTCATAGATGATGGTTTCTCAAGAGAGGATGCTCATCTCGACTCACCCTCTAAGGCAATTGATTTACCTCCAATGTTATGGCATGAAATGCATGATTTTAGTACTGATTGCGTGCTTCTAGTTCTGGCAAGTGATTATTACGATGAAGGGGATTATGTCCGCGACTATTTTGAATTTAAGGAGTTAATTGGAGTATGAGTATTATTCATCCTAGTGCTGATGTGGCCGATTGTATAATAGGTGAAGGAACCAACATATGGCAGTTTGTAGTAATTCTGAAAGGTGCATCCATTGGGAAAGAGTGTAATATCTGTGCGCATTCTTTAATTGAAGGTGATGTGGTGATTGGTGATCGCGTCACAATAAAATCAGGTGTTTTCGTATGGAATGGAATAACAATTGAGGATGATGTTTTTGTGGGTCCTAGTGTGACATTTACGAATGATATTTTTCCTAGATCAAAAAAACATTTAACTTCTTTCCCTAAAACAGTAGTGGGTAGAGGAGCAAGCATAGGTGCTAATGCGACTATTCTAGCCGGTGTACATATTGGCGACACAGCAATGATTGGTGCCGGGTCAGTAGTAGTTAAAGATGTACCAAAGAATGCAGTAGTTGCAGGAAATCCTGCAAAAATATTGAGGTTCTTAGATAAGTGATTCCCTTTCTTGATTTAAAATCCATCAATGCTAGGCATCGTGATGATCTTATTCGTGCTTTCACTCGTGTTCTAGACTCAGGTTGGTATCTACAGGGCGGTAGTGTTAAAGAATTTGAAAGTGATTTTGCTGCTTACTGCGGATCAAGTCACTGTATTGGCGTCGCAAATGGTTTAGATGCATTGACTCTCACTCTTAGAGCTTGGAAGGAGCTGGGTAAACTGAATGACGGTGATGAGGTGATAGTTCCAGCCAATACATATATTGCAAGCATTCTTGCTATTACTGAAAATCGATTAGTCCCAGTGCTCATAGAGCCAGATCCAACAACGTTTAATATTAGTATTAAAAACATAAAATTGGCAATAACAAAAAAGACTAAAGTAATTCTGCCAGTTCATCTTTATGGTCGACTTGCACCTATGGATGAAATTATGTGCATTGCCAAAGAGCACAATCTATTAGTTTTAGAGGATGCAGCACAGGCCCACGGCGCATTTTTAGATGGTAAGAGAGCCGGAAGTTGGGGTGATGCGGCTGGATTTAGTTTTTATCCTGGTAAAAATTTAGGTGCGCTAGGTGACGCGGGTGCCGTTGTAACCAGCGATGCTGTTTTGGAGGCTGTAGTAAGAACACTTTCTAATTATGGAAGCTCTGAAAAATACGTAAATAAATTAAAAGGCGTAAATAGCCGGCTAGATGAGCTGCAGGCAGCAATACTCTCCGTGAAGCTAAAGCGATTAGATGAAGATAACGTTCGACGGAGAGCTATCGCAAAAAAGTACTGTGAAGAGATTAAAAACACTCAAATTGATATTTTACCTTTTGCGGGTTACGAGCACGTCTATCATTTGTTTGTTGTCAGAACGAAACATAGAACGGAGTTGGAAGAGTTTTTGGGTGTTTCTGGTGTGGCCACTTTGATACATTACCCTATAGCGCCGCATAGACAAACTGCGTACACAGAATTGGCTCACCTCGAGCTTCCTTTTACGCTCCAGCTTCACAATGAAATATTAAGCCTTCCAATTAGCCCAGTTTTGTCAGACGCTCAAATAGACGCGGTAATATTAGCTTGTAATTCCTTTATGACCTAGCAGTTGAAGTTATGCATGTTAGTTGCCTAAATCCTTTTTTAATTACAGAGAGAAAATTATGATTAGCAAAACAGTTTATGTCGGTATGAGTGCGGATTTAATACACCCAGGACATATCAACGTGTTGAATGAAGCATCAAAATTAGGAGCAGTAATCGTTGGGGTCCTAACTGATGAGGCAATAGCCAGCTATAAACGTCTTCCATATATGAGTTACAAACAACGGGCTGAAGTTGTGAGCAACCTGAAGCAAGTCAGTGAAGTTGTTCCTCAACATACATTAGATTATAGCGAAAATCTGCGTAATTTTAAGCCAGATTATGTTGTGCATGGGGATGATTGGAAGGAGGGAGTGCAGCAAAAAACTCGACAATTAGTAATTGATACGATCGCGGAATGGGGCGGACAGCTAGTTGAGGTTGCGTATACTGACGAGGTATCTTCAACTGCCTTAAATAATGCTCTTAAAGAGCTGGGGACTACTCCTCAATTACGTCTAAGTAGTTTACGACGACTGTTAAGCGCGAAGCCTTTATTGCGTTTTTTGGATGTTCATAATGCTCTTAGTGGCTTGATTATCGAACATGTTAAAGTTGAAGAGAATGAAAAGACACGTGAATTTGATGGCATGTGGGGAAGTAGTTTAACCGACTCAACGGCTAAGGGTAAGCCTGATATTGAGGCGGTTGATGTTAGCTCTCGTATGCACACGTTGGGAGAAATTATCGAAGTAACGACTAAACCGATTATTTATGATGCTGATACAGGGGGGCAGGTAGAACATTTTATGTTCACAGTGAAAACCTTAGAGCGATTAGGTGTTTCCGCAGCCATTATTGAAGATAAGACTGGATTAAAGAAAAATTCTCTTTTTGGAACCGATGTTGCACAAACTCAAGACACGATTGAAAATTTCAGTAATAAAATCGCGCAGGCAAAATTAGCTCAGGTCACCGATGATTTTATGGTTATCGCACGAATTGAAAGTCTGATTTTAGGTAAAGGCATGGATGACGCTGTTGCCAGAGCAAAAGCTTACCTTTTGGCTGGTGCCGACGGTATTATGATCCATAGTCGGGAGAAGGATCCAGCAGAGATTTTTGAGTTTTGTCGTCAATATAAAGAGATTCCCAATCGTAAGCCTTTGGTTGCGGTTCCTTCAAGCTACAACACCGTAACTGAAGATGAGCTTCAAGATGCAGGGGTCAATGTTGTAATTTATGCTAATCAACTATTAAGGAGCGCCTATCCGGCGATGCAGCAAACCGCCCAGTCTATTTTAACGCATCAGCGATCTTCAGAATGCGATCGTCAAATGATGCCTATTAAGCAAATCCTTGAGCTAATACCAGGAACTAAATGATGGTCAATCCAAAAGATTTTTTTGATGCCTTAGTCAACCAGAATGTGACTAATTACTCTGGCGTGCCCGATTCTCTGCTAAAAAATGTTTGCGCTTATATTTCAGATAACGCGCCTAGCGAGAATCACTTAATTACCGCTAACGAGGGTTCTGCTGTTGCGCTAGCAGTAGGCCAGTATTTAGCGACAGGAAGCCCCTCTTTGGTATACATGCAAAACTCTGGGTTTGGTAATGCTATAAATCCGCTACTTTCTCTTGCCGATGAGCGAGTTTATGGTATCCCAATGCTAGTTCTTATTGGATGGCGCGGAGAGCCTGGGATCAAAGATGAGCCTCAGCACATCAAACAAGGGGATGTAATGGAAGAGATTTTAGCTGCTTGTGATCTGCCTTATGAGATAATTGATCAGACCGTAGAAAATATTTTTGATGTCATTGAGCGTAACGTCCATCTGGCTAAAACAAAAAAATCTCCTGTTGTATTACTTGTAAAAAAAGGCACCTTCACCGCATATAAGCTCCAAAACACATTAGCTGACATATCAGGTCTCTCTCGCGAAAATGCGATTCGCAAAGTAATTAGTGCCACAGGCAAAGGTGATGTTTGTGTATCTACAACAGGTATGCCTTCACGAGAACTATTTGAAATTCGTGTTTCCAATAACCAAAGTCATGAGCAGGATTTTTTGACTGTAGGATCAATGGGGCATGCCAGCATGATCGCCTTGGGTGTCGCCCAGGCAAATCCATCTCGGCGCGTTTTTTGCTTAGATGGCGATGGTGCCAGTGTCATGCATTTAGGCAATTTGACCTCTGTCGGTCAATCCGGAGCAGAAAATTTCGTTCATATTTTACTAAATAATGCTGCTCATGATTCAGTAGGTGGACAACCGACTTGCGCGAATCATATAGATTTACCTTCTATTGCAAAGTCCTGTGGATATCAGTCAGCTTTAAGTATTAATAAGGCCGCAGATATTTTAGATACTATGGCAGGGATAAAGCAGAGTCCGGGCCCCCATTTCATCGAGATTAAAGTCAAAAAAGGCGCTCGCGCTGACTTAGGGCGCCCAACATCAACACCAAGTCAAAATAAAGAAGCTTTAATGAATTATTTGGTGGGATAACATGCAATATTTTAACCCCGTAAACATAGTTAGCTCACCAGGAGCTAGAGGTCAGTTAGCGTTAAATTGTGTGTCTAAAGTGGTGTTAATTGTTTGTACTCAGTCAGCATTTGAGCGCTTTAGCAATGATGAGAAATTATCGCCGTTATTTTCATTACCAAACTGTAGATTTGAGCATAATTTTTCAAGTAATCCTGCAATGGAGGATATTGTTAAAATTAGCAAAAAATACGCGGGTACTGGATTGAATCTGATTCTAGGGTTGGGTGGCGGAAGCGCTATGGATGTAGCTAAAATAGCATCCGCGTCCATACCCGCGGCAAAAAATGGAATTACACTTAGCGAGTTGTTAGCTAATAGCTCGCTATTTGATACTTTTGGCGCGATAGATTGCATTCAGGTTCCGACTACAGCAGGAACCGGAAGTGAAGTAACACCTTTTGCAACGGTTTGGGATTATGATAGCCAGCAAAAAAAGTCACTGTCACACCCAAAGATGTTCGCTAAGGCCTGCTATATTGATTCTGATTTTCTAATTGATATACCTCTCAATATTGCCTTGTCTACCGGGCTTGATGCTCTTAATCAAGCATTTGAATCAATATGGAATAAGAATGCCTCCGATGTTAGCTTACTTTATGCGATGAAGGCGGCGGAGCTCAGTTTAAATGCGCTGCCCAGGCTGTCGGAGTTGTCTGAGAGCCCTAATTTAAGACAGGAACTAATGACAGCTAGCGTTTTTGCTGGTGTTGCTATCAGTCAAACTAGGACAGCCATTTGTCATTCGATATCTTATCCCCTAACTCTTCGATTCAACTTGCCTCATGGCCTAGCTTGTGCATTTTCTATGCTAGAGGTATTAGATTTTAATTCTGCTTTAATTAGTAAGAAAATTTCTCGCATAAGTGCGGCTCTTTCTGGTGTTGAAGTAGAAGAAATTATTAAGAGCGTCTTTGAAAAATATAATGTATCTAAAATAATTCAGTCCTACATCCCAAATGAAGATTCAGTCCTTAATATTATGGATGAGATGCATACTACTGGCCGTTTTGAAAACAATATCAAAAATTGTAGTGAAAAAGATCTAGAGAATATAATTCAGAAATCTTGTAAAAGAATTTTTGAAAACTAATGTTCAGAGTTAATAAGCACAACATAAATTAGGTGTTATGTTTAGTTAATAGTGGCGGTGATAGTGGTATCTAAATTAAATATAAATGTTTGTATTGTGGCTGGGTACGGCTGGAGTGGCTCTGGCGCAGTAATAGACGCTTTAAGGGAAATAAAAAGCGTCAAAACCTTTGATGTTGAATATAGGGCTATTAAAGATCCTTATGGACTAATTGATTTAGAGCGTGCTTTGACTGACAACTGGGATCTTCTTAATTCTGATTTCGCACTTCAGAACTTTATAAAATTAAGTGAAATGCACGGAAATAAAAACGCCAAGTACACAAAGTATCGCATGTCGTATGGAGAAAAAATCAATAAAAATTTTAGTCAGTTGACAGACAAATATGTTCAGTCGTTAATAAAATCTGATTTACGATTTACTTGGTGGCAGAGGTATATCCATTCAACTTGGTTTGAAAATATTTGGGCGAAATTCATAGCCAGGCTTGGTGTAGTGCCAGTTGGATATCTTACAATCGCAGATAAAGAAGAGTTTTTAGCCAAAACAACTCTTTATTTAGAGAATTTGTTTGACTTGCGCGATGAGGCGCTTGTAGTTTTGGATCAAGCGGTATCACCAAACAATATCGAGTTAGGGCTAAAATATTTTAAAAATCCTCGTATGATTGTTGTTGATCGCAATCCTTATGATGTTCTAGCGGATCTTAGGGTGAATATGGCATTAATGGGTAAAAAAGATGCGCGTAACTCAGTAGATGACTTCATTACCTTTTACAGAGAATCTCGGTCAAGCTTGAGAAAAGTTCTACCGGATCGTGTTAAATTAGTTATGTTTGAAGATTTGGTAAATAATTATTCCACTATTCGCTCAGAAATAATTGACTTTATAGGGCTAGAGCAAGCAAAAAGTCTGGCAACTTTTAGTATATTTGATCCCAAAAAATCAGCAAAAAATATTGGCATTTACAAAAAACACTTAACTGCTGATGAGGTTTTACAAATTTCTATGATGCTTGATTGTCAGCCGCCGACATAGGTATATTTCAATGTCTATAAGTCTACTTTCACTTGGGAACTTCTTAAGAGCCCTCTTTGTATTGCTTCTAACCAAATTAGTTGCTCTTTCATATGGACCTCCTGGTTTAGTGGCATTAGGTAGCTTGCAGAATATACTGGGTATTCTAGGACCTGTGTCGAGCCTTGGCGCCAATACTGCGACCACCCTGTTGATATCTAAGTCAAAGCCCGAAAATCTTAGTTCAGTGTTTTTTACACTTATAGTTTTACTACTATTCGGTAGTTTAATTGGCATTATCTTATTATTTTTATTACTACCTTATTTTGCTAGTGTAATGCCTGATAACGTTGAGCCAGACGTTACTATCTTAGCTATTTACTGCTTTTCAAGTTCAATCATCGCGCTTGCTGCTGGCTATCTTCAGGGCAGGAGTCTAATCACCAGTTTTGCCTACGGAACTATTATTGGAAGTGTTATTAATCTGTTGTTCTTGATTTGGGCTTTTACTGGGTGGTCTTTAAATAATATGATCAATCTTATTGCTTTTCAAGTGGCTATAAACGCAATAGTGCTTTTGTATATTATTAGAAAGTATCTTTTAAAGCTTTTTTTTTCTTTTAAAGAATTTCAGTTTAAGCTAGTCCGTCCATTGCTTCAGGTTGGGGCACTTTCATTATTGGCCGGTGTCATATCGTCAGCAGGATTTATCAATATTAGGCAAGAAATCACAGCGGATATGGGGATAGCTGCAGCAGGAAATTGGGATGCTGCTATTAGGATATTTCCCGTAACTAGCATTCTTGTAGCCATACCTATTTTTTCTCGTTATTTTTCTTCGCTTTGCACGGTATCTAAAACGTCTGAGTTGTTTGCGATATACAAGCAGATAATGTTTATTACATTTATTCCATTTTCTCTAGGTCTATCTATTGTGTTTTTGTTTCCCTCCCTAATAGTGGATCTACTTTTTTCTGACTCCTTTGTGTTGTATATGCAGACAATTATGCTTTTTGTAATTGGGGACATTATTCGATCTTATGCAGTTATTTTTAATTATTTTAATTTGGCATCGCTTAGATACTCCCGTCATTTTATTGGCGAGTTAGCGTTTATAGCTATATTAGTTTTTCTGGTTAATCTTATGCCAATCAACTCCTTTCACCAATTGGCACTTTTTTATATCACCGCGAGTGCCTTTACTTTGCTATTAGTTGGCATTTTCTTCATTAGTCAAACTCGTAAACTAAGTACATTTAATTAACATGAATCAAGTTGGTTAAATAGCAAGGTTAGATCGTTGAGGATATAACACCATGAATAAAGCCACGAGCATTTATTTTGTATTTCCATCTAGGGCCGTAGGTGGCGTGTCAGTACTATTTTTGAGGTTAGCTCACTATCTTGCTGAAGTGCATCAATGTAGGTGTGTTTTGGTAGATTACTCAGATGGTTATATGGCGACGAGAGCTAATCTCAGGTTGGTGGAAGTTGTTAATTATTCAGAGGAATCTAAAATTCAGATTAGAGGGGATTCTATAGTTCTTTTTCAGTCCATGACTCCCTGGTCTATTTTCTCTGGCCTTTCTATTGCCGATGATGTTCCCGTTTTATTTTGGAACTGTCATCCGTCTAATTTAGTGGCCATGTTGCCAGGTTTTCGGAATTCTAATTTGGCTCATTCCAATGTTTTATCTCAGATTTCGAATTTATTTTTGCAGCCCTTTAGAGCTAGGCTAACCAAATTTGTAACGCACATTGTTGAAAATAATGCTCTTGTTTTTATGGACCATGAAAATGTAAAAAGCACAGAGGAGAGTGTTGGCTTTGTTATAGATAACCCAGTTTTTATTCCTATACCTGCTGAAAGAAAGGAGATTAGAAAAGTCGTCGCCAGAGAAAATGGTGGGACTCTCCACTTCTGCTGGATTGGTAGGGTAGTTGATTTTAAATACTTTATTTTAAAGCGGCTGCTCGATGATCTATCTATATTAGCAAGTCATTCCTCTGTTGAGTTCAAAGTGACGATCGTTGGCGATGGCAGTCATTTGCCTCAACTAAAAGCCCATTGTAATAAAAATGACACTTTTAATGTGAAATTTTTAGGACATCTCGAGGAGTCGTTACTTGATGATTTGTTGCTAAATAATGTGGATATTTTGTTTGCAATGGGAACATCTGCGCTTGAAGGTGCAAAGTTTGGGGTGCCTACGATATTGTTGGACATAGCCTACAGCGACGTGCCTGCGACATACGTTTATCGTTGGTTGTATAGCAGAGATGGAAGCACTTTAGGGGATACATTGAGATCGTTTGACGACGAAGGGTGTAGTTACCATTCCCTTAAATTATTGATGGGTGAGTTTTTAGATGAGGAGGAAGTGGTATCTCAGCGGACATATGCATATTTTGTAAAGAATCATTCGATGGAAGAGATTAGTGTGCGGTTGTTGGATGCTTTAGGTACATCTAGATGTTTATGGGGAGATCTTAGATCAAGCGGTCTTTTAAGTAGAGGTATAATCTATCCGTTATTTAAAAAAATTAAAAGGATTATAAAAAGATGAAAGCAGTTATTTTAGCCGGTGGCTTTGGAACTAGATTAAGCGAGGTCACGGATCTAACTCCGAAGCCTATGGTGGAAATTGATGGTAAGCCCATCTTGTGGCATATCATGAAGATATATTCATCATACGGATATAATGATTTTGTTATTTTGCTAGGCTACAAGGGCTATGTGATAAAGGAATATTTTGCGAACTATTTTTTACATCAAAGTGATGTTGAGATTAATCTTCAAGATAACAGTATTGAGATTCTCAATTCTTCAAGCGAACCTTGGAAAATCACACTAGTCGACACAGGTCAAAATACAATGACAGGTGGCAGAGTTAAGCGCGTCGAAAAGTTAATCGGTAATGAATCTTTTTTTCTGACTTATGGCGATGGAGTCTCTGATATAAATATTGAAGAGCTTTTGAAAGAGCATCGCAGAAATGGTGCCGCGATAACTATGACGTCGGTTCAACCAGATGGTCGATTTGGTACCTTTGAAAGCGGGCCTGATGGAAAGGTAAGTAAATTCTTAGAGAAACCTCGTGGCGATGGTTCTTTTATAAATGGCGGGTATTTTGTGTGCGAGCCTGAGGTTTTTAATTACATAAAAAATGGTGATGAGACTGTTTTTGAGCAAGAGCCATTACAAAGTATGGCGTCAGAAGGCAAACTATATACTTATCGGCATCATGGGTTTTGGAAGTGTATGGACACCCTCAAAGACAAGAATGATCTAAATGAGATGTGTAAATCTGGTTCGGCGCCCTGGGTCAGTTGGTAAAAATTAAAGGTACTAATTATTATGAGAGTAAGGTTTTAACTATGTTTAGCAATATATATTTTGGGAAAAAGGTACTCGTAACAGGTCATACAGGCTTTAAGGGTAGTTGGCTAACTTGTTGGTTGCTAAAACTCGGTGCCGAAGTTGTTGGTGTTTCTAGAGATGTTCCAACTCAACCGGCGATGTTTGAAGATCTTCAGCTTGAGACAATGATCAAGCACCATGTGTGTGATATTCGTGATCTTGATAAGCTATCCAATATCATAAATGTAGAGCGGCCTGATGTAATATTTCACCTAGCCGCTCAGGCAATTGTTTCTACTTCTTATGATGAGCCCACTGAAACTATCACCACCAATGCAATTGGGTCCATGAATATAATGGAGGTGTTACGTAAAGTGTCTTGGCCCTGCAGTGCTGTCCTTATAACTAGCGATAAAAGTTATGATAATGTGGAATGGGTATGGGGATATAAAGAAACTGATTCAGTGGGTGGTAAGGATGTTTATAGTGGGTCAAAAGGAGCCGCGGAGCTTATTATAAAATCTTATTATCACTCATTTTTTCTAAACAAAAATCATCCAGTAAAATTGGCTGTTGGGCGCGCGGGTAATGTTATAGGCGGCGGTGACTGGGCGAGAGATCGTATTGTTGTAGATACGGTTAAAGCATGGTCGAAGAAACAAAGTGTTGAAATTCGTTGTCCTGATGCCACACGACCTTGGCAGCATGTTTTAGAACCAATCTCTGGTTACCTTACGCTTGGAGAGGGCCTTTTAGTAAATGGCCTAGCTGATGGGGAAGCCTTTAATTTTGGTCCAAGAGCGGAGCAAAATAGAACAGTTACCGATCTCCTTACTACTATGGCGGATAAGTGGACAGCTGATATTCCTAATGTTCCGTATAAGGTGACTGATAATATACCATTCAAAGAGGCAGGGTTATTGAAACTAAACTGTGACAAAGCCCTGTTTTACTTAAAGTGGGATGCAACACTAAATTACCACGATACGGTCAGAATGACCGCTGACTGGTACTCGCAATACTATTGTAATCAGCGTGAATTATTTAAGATCACTAATCTCCAGATAGAGGAATACGAATCAATTGCAGTCAAGCGCGGATCACATTGGACAAAATAGACATTCTTAGCCCCTTTGTTACTGAGTTGATGAAGATTGATCAATCTACTGGGTCTGTAATGCATGCTCTCAAGGCCTCCAGTGATGGATACGCTGGCTTTGGGGAGGCGTACTTTTCCAGTGTCAATTTTCAAAAGGTAAAAGGTTGGAAATTACACCAAAGGATGACCTTAAATTTGGTTGTTCCTTGTGGTGATATCAGATTTATTATCCATGATGGCCAACAGAATAAAAGGCAAGCATATATTGAACCAATTATTGATGTGGTTTTGGGTGATAGTAACTATTCTCGATTAACCGTTCCTCCTGGTTTTTGGGTAGCATTTGAGGGAGTTGGCACTAATTTTAATATGCTAATGAATGTAGCTAATATAGAACATGACCCCAATGAGTCGGTTAACAAAAGTCTAGATTTTTTTAATGTGAGAGGATTTGAAAATTATGAGTGAGATACGATTATCTAAGTCTTGTATTGGAGAGGCTGAAAAACTCGCTGTAATGCGAGTCCTCAATCGTGGCTTTTTTGGTATGGGACAAGAGGTAAAAGATTTTGAGGAAGCTTTAACTGAGTTCTTTGGTCGTCCAACAGTGTGTGTTGTGAATGGAACTGCCGCTCTCCATTTAGCACTTCAAGCCGCTGGAGTTGGTCAAGGCGATGAAGTACTTGTTCAATCACTAACATATGTTGCTAGCTTTCAGGCTATCGCTGCGACTGGAGCAAAGCCTATTTCTTGTGATGTTTTAGCTACTACCGCCGGTATTGACTTAAATGATGCGGAACGAAAAATTACTTCTAAGACAAAGGCTATCATGCCTGTTCATTATGCTGGCGGCGTTGGAGATCTTGATGCTGTCTATGAATTTGCTGATACGCATGGCTTAAGAGTTGTGGAAGACGCCGCACATGCATTTGGAACCACTTATAACGGCAAGAAAGTTGGGTCTTTTGGTGATATTGCTTGTTTTAGTTTTGATGGCATCAAGAATATTACCTCTGGCGAAGGTGGTTGCATCGTCACAGATGATCAAATGGCTCTTAAACGTATTAGAGATGCCCGATTACTAGGCGTCGAGGGAGATACCGATAAACGATTTTCAGGTGAGCGAAGTTGGGATCCAGATGTTAGCCAACAGGGTTGGCGCTATCATATGAGCGATATAATGGCTGCAATAGGAAAAGAGCAGTTAGCAAACTTCCACTTTCATAAAACTCGTCGTCAAGAGATTGCTAAGTGTTATACCTCACGGTTAGGTGACATACCTTCCGTTTCCATGCTCGACCATGATTATGATAATGTGGTACCACACATATTCGTCATACTGCTTAGGGAAGGCACTGATAGAGCTGGGTTGATAAGGTTTCTGGAAAAAAATGGTATTCCAGCTGGAATCCACTATAAACCAAATCATCTTCTTACCTACTTTTCTAATAATTCTAAGGAAGTTCTACCCATTACCGACATGCTATACCCAAGGTTATTAACCTTGCCGATACATCCTGAGATAGAAAATAAAACTGTGAATTTTGTTGTAGATATTCTTAAAACAGGAATTGAATATGTCCGATAGAAATCTGGTTAGCATAATTATGAACTGCAATAATGGAGAACGTTTTTTAAAAGAAGCTATTGATTCGGTATTTCAGCAGACTTATGATAACTGGGAGATTATATTCTTTGATAACTGTTCCTCTGATGATAGTAAGAAAATTGCTCTTTCTTATGGTCCTAGGGTTGTGTATGTTTGTAGTGATAAGCTTTTATCGTTAGGTTGTGCAAGAAGGGAAGCAGTTAAATATGCGAAGGGCGAATGGATCGGATTTCTTGATGTGGATGATATATGGTATCCAAAAAAACTAAATGAACAAATATCACTCATTAAGAGTGACAGCGCAGCATTAATCTATTCTGGCGTTGATAACATAGACGTTACAGGAAAAATAATAAGTCAATCACGCCCAAAGCTAAGAGAAGGTAAGCTTCTTGATGTGCTACTTCAGCATTTTGATATTAATATGGTTACCCCTCTAATTAATAGACAGTTTTTGCTAGACAATAACCTTACTTTCAATGGAAATATTCAAGCATCAGAAGAATATAATTTATTTTTACGAATTGCTGCAAAAGGTAGAATAAAGTCAGTGCCAGATATTCACGGTGCATACAGAGTCTATTACGGATCGTTAACAGATAAAACAATTAGTTCCTGGGCATTCGATAGGCTAGCTACATTGAGACAGCTGAATAGAGAAAATAAGGATCTAAATCTCTATAAAAATCCACAGTTTATTAGTGCAAGAATGCATGCTCGTTATTACTCAGCACGTTATTACATGTCCATCGGTAACTTTAGTAAAGCACAAAAGAGGTTATTACTTATTCGTTATTATAGGTTTGCATATTATGTATTATGGGCTGCTTCACATTCTCCAACAGTGTGGGAACTTCTGCACAAGAGATCAATGAAAACGCACATCTCTAAATTTTTTACAAAATGATCTTTAACTCTCAGAGTTTAGTTCGCTTTTTTTTATATTTTATTTTTTTAACAACTATTCCCCTATGGGACTTATTTTTTCAATATGTTGTTTTTATCGGGGTGACCTTTATTTTCATATATATGGTTGGTTCTAGGGGTACTTGGCCTAAATTTAATTTTGTAGATATTTTTGCGTTAATTCCTTTGCTTACTTGGATGTATGGTTTGTCAGTAGGCATTATCAACTCAAATGATTTAATAGGAATAGTCAGGAATTTTGCTGGCATGCTCTTTTACATTACTTATTTTTTTATGGTTTTTTCAGGAATAAATAGTCGGACACTAATTACTGTTTTAATTAAAGCTAGCCTTATATATTTGGTAATAGCTTTGTTATTTGCTTTTGACAGCGCTATGTCGAGGGAAATTATAGTGTTTGACGAGTATGGGACATCCGCAGTAAGGTTTTATTTTTCAGTAGGCCTTTATATATTTATGCCTACACTTTTTATTTATTTAGCATCATCAAACCCGATGCTTAGGTCTAGCGCCAAAAAGTTGTCATTGGTTAAGAAAAATAACTTTGTAATTGTCGGATTACTTATATCGATTTTTCTTTCTGGTTCAAAGGGAGCTTACCTAAGCGCACTCGCCTTAATGTTAATTTTATGGTCCATATCTCTGCTATATACGATGGAAAAAACAGTAATAAGGCTTTACTCTATTTTAGGACTCTTGATGGTTTTTTTCTTAATTGCATACTTTCAATCAGAAATTAGTATGATTTTAAGGACAATTTTTTTTGCTGAGTTTGCTTCTGATCATCCTAGAGTAGTTCAAGGTAAAAAATTGATAGAGGACTTCACTTGGCTTGGAAAAGGCCTTGGTGCGTCAGTTCCGGGATACTCTAGAGATGTATTAGGTTATGGTTTTGAACTTAGTTTTCACAATATTATTCATAAATTCGGTATTTTTTCGTTGTTTATTTTTTTATCCTTTTTAGCTCCTATTTTTTATTCGATTCATCAGATTATCTATAAGACTTCCAGTATATTTAGTTACTTACCACTTATATTTATGTTGTACCTGATTCCTGCTTGGGGAAATCCAACTATTTTTGCATCAGTGAGTGTTCTTCTGCATTGTACTGCTTTGTACTTAATAAGGCTCAGTGTTACCGCCAATTCTTATGCGCAATCTCTTGAAGCTACTAAAACAATTAAATCTTAAAGTAGTGAATACTAGTTTTGTAGAAAGGCAATATATTTATCAGGGTAGCGGTCTCGTTTCAGCTTATTTTTCTCATTAAGAGGACTTTGAGATAGGGTCTTTTTATGGGGCGTAGAGAGGTTATTGGCCAAACAAGTTTTGAAGGCCAACTGCCGGACTCAGTAGGAGCTTCGTCAAAGTTTAGGCATAATGATAGTATGAGCACTTTAAGAGCTCCCTCCAGAAGGGCTTAGAGGATTAATAATAAAGTCTTACGTGATATATAAGAAATATATATGAGAAATAATGTTTAAAAATAAAACTTTACTAATTACTGGCGGTACGGGTTCTTTTGGAAATGCTGTTTTGCAGAAGTTTTTAACTTCTGATCTCGATGAAATAAGAATATTTTCAAGAGATGAAAAGAAGCAAGACGATATGAGGAAGGCCTTTAACTCAGATAAGATCAAATTTTATATAGGTGATATAAGGGATTACAGCTCTATACTTAACGCAACAAGAGGAGTTGATTTTATTTTTCATGCAGCAGCTTTAAAACAAGTCCCTTCTTGTGAATTCCATCCTATCGAAGCTGTTAAGACTAATGTGCTTGGTACTGAAAATGTCTTGGAGGCCTCTATAAATAATAAAGTTAAGAAAGTAGTTTGTTTGAGTACTGACAAGGCAGTTTATCCAGTAAATGCTATGGGTATCTCTAAAGCTATGATGGAGAAAGTTATGGTAGCCAAGTCAAGGAATTTAGGAGGTTTTGATACTACTATTTGTGGAACTAGATATGGAAATGTAATGGCGTCAAGAGGCTCTGTTATACCTCTTTTTTTAGATCAACTTTTAGCTAATAAACCTTTCACAGTAACTGACCCTAATATGACAAGATTTATGATGACTCTAGATGAAGCAGTTGATTTAGTTATTTACGCTTTCGATCATGGAAACAATGGAGATATTTTTGTTCAAAAAGCTCCAGCAGCATCTCTTGATACATTAACAGATGCTATAAGAGGTTTACTGGATGTTCCATCACATCAAGTAGAGATTATAGGAACAAGACATGGGGAGAAATTATTTGAGACTTTACTCAGCAGAGAAGAAATGGCTTCTTCAGAAGATTTAGGAAATTATTATAGAGTCATGCCGGATCTTCGAGATTTAAATTACGAAAAGTATGTGGAGAGTGGAGATATAGATATTACTAACCTAATAGACTATAACTCTCATAATACAGTACAGCTGACTGTTCCAGAAATGAAAGACCTTTTGCTTGAGCTTAAGGAATTTAGAGACTTCATGACAAGTTTTAAAATTTAGTTTCCAGTTTATGCAGTTACTTATTTCAGGTCACAATGGGTTTATTGGAAAAAACCTATGCTTAATGTTAAAGGAAAAAGGCTATACAAACATTATAAGAATTGAAAAAAAATCAACCGATGAGGAGTTAGAGGATGCTATTCAAAAGGCTGATTTCATTTTTCACTTAGCAGGGGTTAATAGACCTGATGATCCTAAAGATTTCAGTCTTGGAAATACGATTTTTACGAAAAAGCTTCTTCAAATTCTTAAAGATAAAGATAAGAAAACCCCAATTTTATTTTCTTCTACCACTAAAGCAGAGGAAAACAGCGAATATGGTGTAAGCAAAAAAAAGGCTGAAGAGCTTATCGTTGATTTTGCTAAAGAAAATAACTCAGATTACTTCATATTCCGATTACCAAATGTTTTTGGTAAATGGTCTAAGCCGAATTACAACTCATTTGTTTCAACTTTTTGTCACAATATTGCAAATGACCTTGAGATAAGGATAGATGATCCTCAAGCCAAGGTATCATTGGTCTATATTGATAATGTATGTGAAGCTTTCATTAATATTTTAGAAAAAGAAGAAAATCCTGGTTTTAAATTTATTCCTGTTACTTATACCTCAACGGTTGGAGAGATTGCTGAAAAGATACAAAGTTTCAGGAAAGGTAGAGGTAAATATTTAACTGAGGAGGTTGGTTTAGGGCTAGATAGGGCTTTATACTCAACCTACATCAGTTATTATCAATTAAATAACTTTTCATACCCTCTTATAACTCACGAAGATGAGAGAGGAGTATTTGGTGAATTCCTCAAAACTAAAAACTCTGGTCAGTTTTCTTTCTTTACAGCACATCCAGGAATTACTAGAGGTGGTCATTATCACCATACAAAAAATGAGAAATTCCTAGTTTTACAAGGAAAAGCATTATTTAAATTTGAACATGTTGTTACCGGAGAAAAACATCAAATTACAATAGAGTCTAAGGAATTTAAAATAATTGAAACTATCCCTGGTTGGTCTCATGATATTACTAATATTGGTCAAGAAGAAATGATAGTAATGTTATGGGCAAATGAAATTTTTGATAGCAATAAACCAGATACTTTTTTAAGACCGTTATTATGACAAAGATAAAAGTAGCAACAATAATAGGAACTAGACCCGAGATAATAAGGCTATCGAGGGTTATTAATGTTTTAGAACGTGAGACTGATCATACAATCATTCATACTGGTCAAAATTATGACTATGAATTGAATGAAGTATTTTTTAAAGATCTACAAATCAGAAAACCTGATTTTTTTCTATCTTCTGCTGGAATCAATGCAGCTGAGACGATTGGAAATACAATTATTGAGGTAGATAAGGTCTTAGAGGAAATAAAACCTGAAGCAATACTTATTTTGGGCGATACTAATTCTTGTCTTTCAGCTATCCCGGCCAAAAAAAGAAAAATACCTATTTTTCATATGGAGGCAGGTAATAGGTGTTTTGATCAAAGAGTACCTGAAGAGACTAATAGAAAAATAGTGGATCATGTGTCTGACATAAACCTTACCTATAGCTCAATAGCAAGAGAGTACTTGTTAGCGGAAGGCTTTCCTGCTGATAGGGTTATAAAAATAGGAAGTCCAATGTTTGAAGTTCTTCATCACCATATGGAAGCAATAAATAATTCCAAAATATTGGACGAGCTGGGGTTAAATAAAGATAACTATTTCTTAGTAAGCACCCACAGAGAAGAGAATGTAGATAACATTAAACTATTTAGTCAATTAGTAACGAGCCTAAACGGAATTGCTGAACAATATAAATTACCGGTTGTGATTTCTACACATCCAAGGACAAAAAAAATTATTGATACTCAAAACATTGAATTTGATAGTAATATCAAACTATTAAAGCCTTTGGGCTTTATTGATTACAACCACCTTCAAAAAAATGCTAAAGCTGTCATCTCTGACAGCGGAACTATTACTGAAGAATCATCTATTTTGGGTTTTAAAGCACTCAATATAAGAGAGGCGCATGAACGACCTGAAGGCATGGAAGAAGCTGCAGTAATCTTGACGGGATTGGGTAAAGAAAGAATATTGCAGGCTCTTGGAATAATTACCAACCCTAAGACTGATATTGATTCCGATAATCGTATCGTTGCTGACTATAATATATCCAATGTCTCTTCTAAAGTTCTCAAGATAATTATTTCTTATGTTGATTACGTCAACAGAACAGTTTGGAAGAAATATAACTAGATTTAATTTTGAAAGCAGACCTAGCTATAGTCAATCGTACTTTTTGGCCTAAAAGCCTTACCATAGGTGAAGGCCATTTTCTTCTAGCAAAACTAGCATCTGATGAAGGGTTCAAAACCATTGTCATTTCTGAAGATCATTCGAAGGAAGTTCACATAGGCCTTATAGAAAGAGAATTTAATTTCAACCTTATAAAGATAAAACTATTTGGAGATTCTTCATCATCTTTAGTTGTTAGAATTATAGATACAGTATTATTTTCTTTTTGGGCTTTCATAAATTTGTGTTTGACCAGACCAAAAAATGTTTATGTAGCTACTGACCCTCCTATAGCAGCCCCTTTAATGGTTTACATATATTGCAAAGTTTTTAGGGCAAAATACATTTATCATTATCAGGATATTCATCCAGAAATATCCAATATAGTCATAAATTTAAATCCTTATTTTTATAAATTCTTGAAAGGCATAGATAAGTTAATTCAAGATTCAGCATATAAGCTGATAACTATAAATGAAGAGATGAAAATGTATCTTCAATCAAGAACTCAAAACTCTCCTGAAATTAGGACAATTCATAATCCCGCCACTATAGAGTTTGACAGAAATGCTTCCAGTAAAACTAAAGGCATTGTCTTTTGCGGTAATGCAGGTCGACTGCAAAGGATGCCACTCTTATTAAAATCTATAAGTACATATTCAAAATCTGGGGGAAGTTTACCAATAACTTTTATTGGTGGAGGAATATATGCTACTGAAATTTCTAAATTAGCATCTGAGCTCAATAATGTTGAATATCTAGGAATAATTGATGCAAATAAATGCAACTCTATTCTGTCATCTTTTGAATGGGCAATATTGCCAATTGAAGATGAAATTACCAAATATGCTTTTCCAAGCAAGACTTCTGCCTACTCCGTAGCAGGATCCAAAATAATATCAATTTGCTCCAATAATACTAGCGTATCAAATTGGGTTGAAAAAAATAAAATAGGCTTTAATGTGGAGCCTATTGAAGAGAAAATAGTA
>MDSV01047668.1_pt1 | contig 24284 bp, 24 predicted proteins | sample 810851 | NCBI WGS metagenome assembly MDSV01 (sample SAMN05326640, study PRJNA326480) | marine metagenome | isolation source: seawater | place: Atlantic Ocean: North East | collected 2012 | reverse complement strand
TATGGTTTGTTAAGATGGGTAATAGATGGTATAAATAAATCAGATAAATTGGATTTAATAATTATAACAACAGGTATGCATCTTTCTCCTGAATTTGGCCTAACATATAAAGATATTGAAAATGATGGTTTCAAGATTCATAAAAAAGTAGAAACATTATTAAGCTCTGATACATGTATCGGCATCACAAAATCAGTGGGATTAGGTTTAATAAGTTTTGCTGAAGCGTTTCAAACTTTAAAACCTGATATCACTTTAATTGTTGGAGACAGGTATGAAATTCTTGCTGCTGCTTTAGCATCTATGATTGCAAGAATACCTATTGCGCACGCTCACGGTGGTGAAGCAACAGAGGGACTAATTGATGAGCCGATTAGACATTCTATTACAAAAATGTCAAATATTCATTTTGTTGCTGCTGAAGAATACAGAAATAGAGTCATCCAACTTGGAGAGCAACCTGAAAATGTTCATTTAGTAGGAGGCCTTGGACTAGATAACATAGGCAAGATTAAACTATATGATAGGCTTTCTCTAGAGAAGGAAATTGATTTTAAATTGGGTAAGAAAAATTTATTGGTAACATTTCATCCTGTAACACTTGAAAAATGCACATCAAGTCATCAAATGAAACAACTTTTATCTGCTTTAAATCAATTAAAGAATACCAATATTATCTTCACTATGCCTAATGCTGATACAGATGGTAGGGTTTTATTTAATCTTATTGAAGATTTTGTAAAAATGAACTCAAATGCAACAGCTTTTAAATCGCTTGGTCAAAGAAAATATTTATCATGTATAAAATACGTAGATGGAGTTATCGGTAATTCTTCAAGTGGCCTAATTGAGGTTCCTTCTTTCAAGAAAGGAACAATAAATATTGGTGATCGACAAAGAGGTCGAATTAAAGCAAAAAGTATAATTGATTGTGAACCAACAACTAGTTCTATTATGAAAGCAATAGAAAAGCTTTACAGTATGAAGTTTCAAAAGCAATTATTATCTATTACTAACCCATATGGTTCTGGTGGTGCTAGTGATAAAATGATAGATATCTTAGAGAAGATTAACTTAAGCAATATAATAAAGAAGCAATTCTATAATATAAAAGTCTAATGAAGATAGTTTTTATTGGTGCTGTAAAATTTTCAGAGAGTTGCTTAAAAAAGCTAATTAGTATTGATTCAAAAATTGTGGGCGTTTGTACTCTAGAAAAATCTTCATTTAATACTGACCATGTTGATCTTAAAAAAATTTGCGATGAGAATAGTATACCAGCAAAATATATGAATGATATTCACACTAAAAATAATATTGAATGGATAAAATCATTGGACCCAGATGTAATCTTCTGTTTTGGATGGTCTAAAATATTAAAGAAGGATATTTTAAATATACCACCGCTAGGGGTAATTGGATATCACCCAGCAGAATTACCAAAGAATAGAGGTAGGCATCCAATTGTATGGGCTCTGGTACTTGGACTATCTGAAACAGCCTCAACCTTCTTTTTTATGGATGAAAATGCAGATAGCGGAGATATAATCTCTCAATCAAAGGTATTAATTCAAAAAAATGATAATGCAAAAAGTCTTTATGATAAAATAACAGATGCGGCTATGAGGCAATTAGAGATTTTTGTTCCAAAACTTGCCTCTTGTGAAATTAATAGAACAGTTCAAAATCATAATAATTCCAACTTATGGAGAAAGCGTAATTTTAATGATGGTAAGATTGACTGGCGTATGTCTTCATCATCAATATATAATCTTGTTAGAGGACTTACAAAACCATACGTAGGTGCACATTTTGAATTTTTAGGTAATAATATTTCAGTATGGGAGGTAGAAATTATTATGAATAATAAATTAAATATTGAGCCAGGCAAAGTGATCATGGTTACTAAAAAAGGACCTATAATTAAAACAGGTGACCAATCAGTCCTACTTAAACATATAGAACCTAAAGTCGAATTAAAAAAAGGAATGTATATTTGAAAGTTCTTGTTATCGCACCACATCCTGATGATGAAACATTAGGCTGTGGTGGGTCATTATTTCGTCATATAGAAAAAGGCGATGATGTTTATTGGTTAATAGTAACTACTGTTTCAAATGATTTGGGATGGTCACAGCATTTGATTGACAAACGCCAAAAAGAATTAAATCAGGTTAATGAAAAATATGGATTTAGAAAGAGATTTAATTTCAATTTGCCCGCTACAAAGTTGGACACATTACCAATTACAAATATTATAGATAGATTAAAGGATGTGTTTAATGAGGTAAGACCTGAATTGATTTATATGCCTTATTCTAATGACGTGCATACCGATCATAAAGTTATTTGTTCAGCATTGCAGTCAACTTTTAAATGGTTTAGATATCCCTACATAAAAAGAATTTTAATGTATGAAACACTATCCGAGACGGAGTATAATTATTTAGATGGAGACTGTTTTAGACCTAATGTTTTCATTGAAATATCAAAATATATAGATGCAAAGGTATCTGCTATGGAAATCTATGAGAGTGAAATGGGTAGTTTCCCGTTCCCAAGGAGTGTAGAAGCTATTAGAGCGCTTGCTAAACTAAGAGGGAGCAATAGTGGATTTGAATTTGCAGAGGCTTTTCAATTGGTATATGAAAGAAAATGAATGAATTAATAATATCATCTGACATTTCTATCAGAGATGCGATGAAGAAGATGAGTGAAATTGGTGAAAAATGCCTTGTTATTACTGGCCAAGATAATATTCTCATTGGGACATTAAGTGATGGTGACATCAGAAAAGCTATTTTAAAAGGCGCGAATTTTAGAGAATCCATAGAGCCTTTTTATCAAAAATCTCCTACAGTGTTATTAGAAGACAAATTTGAAGCTTCAGATGTAAAAAATATATTTCATGATAAAGAATTTGATATTATTCCAGTTATTAATAGTAAAGGTAACCTAATTGATATTATTAAATGGAATTCCTTCTTCAATACACCATCTAAAAAGAATGAGTTAAAAATAAATGTGCCTGTGGTCATCATGGCTGGCGGTAAGGGGACACGTTTAGAGCCTTTTACTAAAGTTCTTCCAAAGCCTTTAATACCTATTCATGAAAAACCAATTATTGAACATATTATAGAACTTTTTAATCAAATTGGTTGTGATAAATTTTATTTAACTGTTAATTATAAAGCTCGTATCCTTAAAGCCTACTTCGAAGAACTTCAGCCAGATTATAAAACTCATTTCATCAGTGAGAAATCACCTCTTGGAACTGCAAGTAGTCTTGGTCTATTAAATAGAAGATTCACAGAACCATTTTTTGTAACGAATTGTGATATTATAATTAAAGCTGATTATTGTAAAATATATCAATTTCATAAACGGAATGGCTATGACATAACTTTAGTTGCATCCGCCAAAGAGTATATTATTCCATATGGTACCTGTGAGTTGAATGATGATGGGGAATTATCGCACATTATTGAAAAACCACATTATGATTTTCTGATTAATTCTGGTCTCTATATACTTAATCCAGAAGTAATTGAATTAATTCCTGAAAATCAGGTTTTCCATATTACTCATTTGATTGATAAAGTAAAAAATAATGGCGGTAAAGTGGGAGTCTATCCTATTGATGAACAACAGTGGATTGATGTCGGTCAATGGACTGAATATAGAACTGCACTAGAAAATTTATAGATTAAAATTTATTTTGGTTAGAAAGATTGCAATTATTGGCCTAGGAAGCATTGGGACTCGTCATCTTAAAATTATAAAACAGATTAGACCAGACATTAAGGTAGTTTTGGTTCGGTCAGGGAATGGAGGTTATAAATCTGAAGAGAAATTAGCAGATAATAAAGTTTATTCAATTAAAGATGCTATTAAGTTGGGAATTCAAGCTGCCATAATATCATCGCCCGCGGTATTTCATATTGAACAAGTTATTGAGCTGTTTCAATCAGGTATACATGTTTTTGTAGAAAAACCTTTATCTAATTCATTAGAGAATTCTAAGGAACTTAATTTTTATAAAAATGAAAAAAGTTTAGTTGGCCTTTTGGGGTATTGCTTAAGATATCACCCCGCTGCTTTAAGATTTAAGGATATTGTCAATAGTGATGAAATTGGTACAATTTTTAAAGTTAATGTGGAATGCAAATCATATTTGCCTGATTGGAGGCCAAACCAAGATTACCGTCAATCTGTCTCTGTTCGGAAGGAACTAGGGGGTGGGGTCTTATTAGAATTAAGTCATGAACTTGATTATACTATTTGGTTCTTTGGGAAAATAATATCTGTTGATGCAGAAGTAAAAAATAGTGGAATACTTGGCAATGTAGATGATAGTGCAAAATTAAAATTAAAAAACAGAAATAACGTACCTATATCTATATGTCTTGATTTTAATAATAGAAATACTAGTCGAAAGTGTATTGTTCATAGTTCTGAAGGCCAAATTTGTTGGGACATTAAAGAAAATAAGATTGTTTGGCGTAAAAATAATGGTTTGATAAAGGAAGAAAATTATATGCAAGACTATAATGATATGTATATTAAACAATTACAGCATTATTTTGATTGTATAGAAAAAGATAAAGAGCCAAAAGTAAAATTAATTGACGGAATCAATGTTCTAGAAATTGTAGAAGCTGCCAAAAAATCTAGCAATTTGAAGAAAATAGTGGCCTTAACTTGAAAGTGTATGCTTTTATTTTTGCTCGGGGTGGTTCTAAAGGTATAGCAAAAAAAAATATTATAAAACTTTGCGGTAAACCGCTATTGTATTATAGTATCAAATCAGCAATGGAAATCCAATCTATCGATAAAATCTTTGTTTCTACAGAAGATTCGCGTATTGCAAAAGTTGCACGTGAATATGGTGCTAATGTTATCAATAGGCCAAATGAACTTGCTCAAGATGATACCCCTGAGTGGTTAGCATGGCAGCATGCCATAAATTGGGTGTCAGGCCAGGGTGATTACTTTGATGTTTTTTTAAGTTTACCAACCACATCACCTCTTCGAAATAGTGATGATATCTGCAGTGCTTTAAACTTGCTAGATGAAGAAACTGATATGGTTACCACCATGACTCCATCTACTCGAAACCCTTATTTTAATATGGTTGAGAGATCAAAAAATGGATATATCAATACTGTTATAAAAAATGAAAAACAAGTATATCGTCGCCAAGATGCATCTGAAGTATTCGATTTAACTACCGTTGCATATGTTTCTACACCAAATTATATACTTGAGCATGATTCAATTTTTTCAGGACGAGTTAGAGCTGCTATTATACCAAGGGAGCGTGCGATTGATATAGATAATGAACTAGATTTAAAGTTTGCAGAATTTTTATTATCAACATAATTCAGGCTAAAGATAAGATAATTTGATGATTAATAATCAAGTAGTTATTATTACTGGCGGGCTTGGAAGATTAGGTAAAGCTTTCAGTCGGCGTATAGTATCAAAAGGTGGATTAGTCATTTTAGGAGATGTCATAAATGATAAAGATAAATCTTTTATTAGAGAATTAGGTAAAGAAAATGCTGTTTATTATAATGGTGATTTGACTAAGCCAGAATTAATTGATGAATTAATTCAAATAGGTTTAAAAAAGTTTGGAAAAATTGATTCAGCAGTACATTGTGCATATCCAGTATCTAAGCAATGGGGAAGACAGTTTGAGGATTTACAACCTGAATATTTAAAAACAGATCTTTTTAATCAGTTGGGTGGGGCAATACTATTCTCACAAAGGATAATAAAATATTTCTATGAAGTAGGGTATGGTAACCTAGTACATATTTCATCTATTCAAGGAATCTCTGCCCCTAAATTTGAACACTATGATGGAACTGATATGGTCTCTCCAATCGAGTATAGTGCCATAAAATCTGGTATAATTTCGATGACTCGTTATCTTGCGAAATATGTTAAGGGTAAAAACATACGAGTAAACTCCCTAAGTCCAGGGGGGATATTAAGTGGACAACCAGATATTTTTCAAAAAAGATATAATAGTTCATGCATTTCAAAAGGCATGTTAGACTCGGCTGATTTAACTGGTGCATTGATTTTTTTATTATCAAAGGAATCTAAATATATTACAGGGCAAAACATTATAGTGGATGATGGTTGGTCATTATGAATGACATACCAGGTCTAAAAAAACGTTATATATTTAAAATAACACGTGCTCTAATAAGTGCCGTATTAGGTTTTATTTCAATGCCACTAATTACTCGCTCATTAGGGGCCGAAGGCTATGGTTTATTTAATTTCCTTAAAGTGTTTTTTGAGAAGATAATAGCCTTTTTTGATGTAGGTACCTCAGGATTTTTACCAAAGCTATCTCGCAGGCCAGGAGATAAAGGTATTATAAAATTTGTTTTATTATACGATGCAATTTTATTTATTTTAACATTATCTGCTCTTTCTATATTACTTTTTACAGGTAATTCAGAGGCGGTTTTAGGAACTAATTCATTGGTTCTAGTTTTTCTGTCTTTTCTTTTGGTCTGGTTAATACTCATCAATGTAAAAATTACTGTTTTTATGGATGCAATTGGTAAAACAGTATTCAATGAGATAGGTCAATTAATTTTTCGTATTGTTTTTACTTTGAGTATTTTGATCTTTTATATTAAGAATCAGTTAGATCTCCTATCTTATCTTAATTTGCAAATAGTAGTCTTCTCATTATTTTTCTTAATACTATTAAGATATACATATAAGTACTTTCCTAAAAACAAGGAACATACTTCATTAAAAAAGACAGCACTAGAATTCAAGGATTATAGCTTACCCCTTTTTTTTGCCTCTTGTATTGGCCTTTTTTCAGGTCTTGGAGATCGATGGTTGTTGCAAGTTTTTAGTGGCTCAATAGCACAAGGTCATTATAGTCTAGGCTTTAATTTAAGTGCAGTATGTTTGATTTTAACTAGTGCTTTTGCACCTTTATTAATGCGCGAGTATGCAATTGCTTATGAGAATAATGATAAACAAAGAATGCAATATCTATTTTTAAAATTCTTACCATTATTTTATGTTATAACTGCTTGTATTTCTTGTTTTTTATCTGTTCATGGAGATTGGTTAGCACCTATGGTTGGTGGAAAAGATTTTACAAATGCAGCATTTCCGGTGATGTTATTGGGACTTGCTCCAATCCACCAAACCTATGGCCAGCTTTCAGGCTCTTTGATGACAGCGACTGATAGAACGAAAGAATATAGTAGTATTTCTATCTTTTTTACCGTAATTAGCTTGCCTATAACGTTTTTTATTTTAGCTCCTAAGTCTTATGGAGGATTGGATTTAGGGGCAACTGGTTTAGCGATCAAATTAGTTGTAATTCAAATTTTTCAAGTAAATACCCAACTTTGGTTTAATTCTAGGCAACTTCAGATCAATATTAAAAAGAACATTATACATCAAGTAATGGTAGTTACGTTATTTATATTTTTCGCAATTATAGGTAAGGTTTTAGCTGCAAAATTAATGGGTGAAGGAATTTGGGCACTCATGTTTTCAATTTTAATATACATTATGATTATTTTAAGTATTATTCTTTCATTTCCACAGATTATTGCAATGAAAAGGGATGAGATATTGCAACATACTAAAACCTTATTTCAATCATTTAAATTATGAAGAATTTATTTATTTCCACGACGACTTTTGGGCAAGCAGATAATTCCGTATTGAATCAATTAAAAATTTCAGGTATTAATTTTGAATTGAACCCCAGAGGTAGAAAACTTAAGCCTGAAGAAACCGCTCAATTGGCATCCGGATGTGATGCTATTATAGCTGGCGTTGAAGATCTTACAAGCTTAATTGATTCTTCAAAAAAATTAAAATTTATTTGTCGTTTGGGAGTTGGTTTAGAGAATGTCCCAATACAGCTTTGCAAGGATAAGGGTATTAAATTAAGTTTTACACCTGACGCCGTAACTCCAGCAATTTCAGAACTCACCGTTGCTCTCACTTTAGGAATAACAAGAAATATTTGTATATCAGATTTTAGTATTCGATCCGGTAATTGGAAACGAAAAAGTGGATTTAGGATAGGTGGTTCTACAATTGGAATTATTGGCTTTGGTAGAGTTGGTCAGAAAGTGGCAGAATTATTTAGTGTATTTAATCCCAAAAAATTATTAATAAACGATGTTTGTTATAATGAAGATAAAATTAAAAGGTTAAAAAAAAATGGTGTTGATGTCCATAAATGTGACATTAAGGACATTTTGGTTAAATCTGATATTATTTCATTGCATACTGGTTTAAATAAAAAAACAAAGAATTTGATTAATATTTCAAAATTAAAACTAATGAAAAAGAATGCGGTGATAATTAATACTAGTCGCGGAGAGATAATTAACGAAACAGATTTATATGATGCTTTAAAATCAAAGATGATTGCTGGAGCAGCATTAGATGTTTTCTCAAATGAACCATATGATGGGCGATTAATGGAGCTAGATAATATTATTTTATCTCCCCATCAAGGTTCTGCCACATTAGATTGCCGAAATAAAATGGAATCTGAGGCTGTTGAAGAGGTTCTTCGCTTTTTTAATAATAATCCGCTTAAACAGGAGGTCCTATTTTGATTAATTTCTCAAAGGTGAAATTTTTAAGCTATTCTATTAATAGCATAACACCTACATATGGTGATAATGGGCCATTAGAAATAAAGCATGTGCGGAAAATATCATCAGGAGATACTTCAAATAATTCAGAGTTATTTTTTTCCGCGCATACAGGTACACATATAGATGCGCCATATCATTTTTATGATAAAGGTAAAAAAATAAATGACTACTCTGCTGATTTTTGGATTTTTCAAAAACCATTTCTAATTAATTATGAAGCAAAACCTGGTGAAATTATTCTACTTGATAGTATATTAAAAGATCTTAACTCTATGCCAAAAAATTGTGATTGCCTTTTAATAAATACTGGTTTTCATAAATACCGAAAAGATAAAGATACCTATATATTTCATAATCCAGGCATCGCGCCAGAGGTTGGTAAGTGGCTTAGACTGGAAACACAAGTAAGAATAATTGGATTTGATTTTATTAGTCTTTCCAGCTATGAACATCGGGAACTTGGTAGAATAGCTCATTTAGCATTTCTTGAAAAATTTCAAAATAATGGTGAAGACCATGACCCTATCCTTATAATAGAGGATATGAATTTATTTGATGTTCATGAATCCCCAGATATGGTAATTGTGAACCCACTGCGTTATGAAAATGCAGATGGATGCCCAGTTACAGTTATGGCATTCAATGAATAAATATCTTCAATTTTCTATTATTAAAAATGCTAGTGTAATATTTTGGGATTTTGATGGTGTTATTAAAGATAGTGTTCCTGTAAAGGGTAAAGCTTTTAAAAAACTTTTTGCAGATTTTGGAACCGAGGTAAGTGATAAAGTTCTATCACATCATATTGCCAATGGAGGCATGAGTCGTTATAAAAAAATTCGCTATTATTACGAAAATTATGTTGGATTCACTATTTCTGATGAGAAATTATTAAATATTGCTAATAGATTTGGCAATCTAGTAGAGGATGAGGTTGTAAAGTCTTCTTGGATTGACGGAGCTGAAGAGTTCCTTCGATCTAACCCTTTCAATCAAACTTTTCTTATTGTAACTGGCACACCTCAAAGAGAAATAGAGTCAATTCTGAAAAAATTAAATATGAATAAAATATTTCTATCAGTTCATGGTTCACCAAAAGAAAAGAAGGATATTGTAGGTAAGGAAATAGATATAAATAATTGGGAAAAATCGCATTGTATTTTTATTGGTGATTCAGAGATTGATTATGAAGCAGCCTTCCATAATAAAATTCAATTTGTGTATAGAGGCCTAGAAGAGACAATGCCTAAAGCCATAAAACCTGATAGTGTGACCAATAACTTTTTAAAGGTATTCTAAATTTTTATTTTAATTAATTTTAATATATTTAAATAATAGAATGAAAATGTATAGTCGAATAGAATTAGTCAAAACAATAAGAAAAAAATTACAAAATCAGAGTGTCTCAATTGGTAGCTGGATGCAATTAAATAGTACAGATGTAGCAGAAATAATGGGTCAAAATGAATTTGACTGGATTGCTATTGATATGGAACATGGATCAATATGTAACAACGATTTACCGAATTTATTTCGATCTATAGAAATAGGTGGGACATTACCATTAGTTAGAATCTCAGAAGGAACACTTTCAAATTGTAAACAAGCTCTAGATGCAGGTGCAGGTGGATTAATTATACCTATGGTAATGGATTCTGTCCAATTAGAGCAAGTAATATCATGGTGTTCTTGGCCTCCAACTGGTTCTCGTGGTGTTGGATTTTCTAGAGCAAATCTTTTTGGTAAAAATTTTGAAAAATATAAAGATGAAGCGCAGTCGCCTCTAATTATTGCTCAAATTGAACATATTGATGCTATTGACAATTTAGAATCTATTTGTAACGTAAAAGGGCTTGACGCCACTATTATTGGTCCATATGATATTTCAGCATCAATGGGTTACACAGGTGAATTAGATAATCCTGAGGTTTTGGAGGCCTTTAGCAGAGTATCTTCTATATGTTCTAAGAAAAACATACCTAGTGGAATACATGTAATTAATGCAAAAAAAAGCAACCTTAATGATGCAATCAGTCAGGGCTATAGATTTATAGCTTTTTCTATTGATGCAGTCTTCCTTTACACTAAACTACAAGATTTAAAACAAACGAGTTAATATGAAAGTAAATTTATGAAGAAAGTAACGGTTTGGGGTGGCGGCGGGTTTTTAGGTTCGCATATTTGCGATGCATTAACATTGGAAGGTCATAGAGTAACAATAGTAGACATCGCAGATTCGCTTTGGAAAAAAGAAGGGCAGTCGATGATTATTGCAGATTTGATGGACTATGATGAGGTAGTAAAAACTGTTGAAAATGCAGATTATGTTTTTAATTTAGCTGGCATCGCTGATATTGGTGAATCAAACGATGACCCTTTTCATTCAGCAAAAACCAATATTTTAGGTAACATAAATTTGTTAAAAGCCTGTGTAAAGGCCAATGTGAAGAGATATATCTTCGCTAGTTCTATCTATGTATACTCTAACTCTGGAGGTTTCTATAGATGTAGTAAGCAAGCATGTGAGAGCTATATAGATGAGTACTATAAGCAATATGGACAAAAATATACTATTTTACGTTTTGGCTCGCTCTATGGTTTACGTTCTGATGAGCGCAATGCTATTTATAGATTTATTAAACAAGCAATTAACAAAAAAAAGATAAGTTACTTTGGCAGTCCTGATGCGTTAAGAGAATACATACATGCTGAAGATGCCGCACGTATATGCACAAAAATATTAGATAATAAATTTATAAACCAGCACCTTACAATAACTGGACATCAAAGAATGCGAGTAGGGGATTTGTTTAAGATGATTCAGGAAATAGTTGGGAAAGAATTAGAATTTGAGTTTGAAACAGCAGGTGGTAGCGCTCATTATGAGATAACGCCATACAATTTTAATCCTAAGCTTGGACTAAAGTATAGTTCAGAATTACATGTTGATTTAGGACAAGGATTATTGCAAATCATGGATCAGATATATAAAGAACATAATGAAGTTGAATGAAGTAAATGATATAATAACAATTATTCCAGCCCGTATGAATAGCTCTCGTTTTCCAGGAAAGCCTATGGAAAAAATAAATGGGAAACCAATGATTGGACATGTACATGATCGCGCTAGACTATGTAAAATAGTTAAAGAAACGTTTGTTGCTACATGTGATATTGAAATAGCTGATTATATTAATTCCATTGGTGGGCAATCTATTATGACGTCTGAAAGTCATGAGCGAGCATCAGATCGTACTGCGGAGGCTATGATAAAAGCTGAAAAGATTATTGGTAAAAAAGTAGAAATAGTAGTCATGGTTCAAGGTGACGAGCCTATGGTAACTCCAGATATGATTGAAAAGTCAATTCAGCCCTTTAATGAAAGTAATGTAGACATTGTAAATCTTATGGCTAAAATAGAAACTATTGAGGAGTTTGAAGACCCCAATGAGCCCAAAGTAGTTGTGGATATTAATAGTAATGCTCTTTATTTTTCTAGAGAGCCTATACCATCAAGAAAAAAAGGTGTCTTAGAGGTCCCAATGTATAAGCAGGTATGTGTAATACCCTTTCGAAGGCAAGCTTTATTAGATTTTAATGCCCTTCCAGAGACTGAGTTAGAGCGGGTAGAGTCTATTGATATGAATCGCATTTTAGAACATGGGGGTAGTGTAAAAATGGTTCTTATCAATGGTAACCCAATTAGCGTTGATACAAAGGATGATCTTATGAGGGTATCAACTCTTATTACTTAATTTTTTGTAGAGAAGCACTAATTGATTGATAAGACATATCTTGTAACTGGAGCAGCGGGTTTCATAGGTGCTGCTGTCGCAAATAAATTAATTAGGTTAGGCAAAAAAGTTGTCACAATAGATAATCTAAGTACTGGTTATAAAGAGAATTTGCCTGAAGGAATTGTATTTATTAAAGGTGACTGCTCTGATAAAAATATTATAAAAGAATTAGATGATTATAAATTTGATGTTATAATCCATATTGCTGGTCAAAGTTCAGGTGAAATATCTTTTGAGAATCCCACATATGATTTGAAAACTAATGCTCTGTCTACTTTGATGCTGTTAAGGTTTGCAATTAAAAATCAATGCAAAAAATTTATCTATGCAAGTACTATGTCGGTTTATGGAGCTAATATTGATGAACAGGTTAATGAGGGTTCTAAGCTAGAGCCTATTTCATTCTACGCAGTTGGAAAAATAGCAAGTGAACAATATATGAATATTTATAATACATATGGTTTAACTTGTACTTCGTTAAGGCTATTTAATGTATATGGTCCAGGACAAAATATGAGTAACCTGCGCCAAGGAATGGTAAGTATTTTCCTTGAACAGGCGATGAGTAAGAAGATTGTTGTGAAAGGAAGTTTGAATAGGTTTAGAGATTTTATTTATATAGATGATGTAGTAAATGCTTTTCTTGAATCAGTAAAATTTAATGATCAAAATCATAGAATTATGAATATTGGTACCGGAATAAAAACAACTGTTGAAAGTCTATTGAAGGAAATTAGCAATAATATGTTAAATGAATTAATCATAGAAAAATCCGACCCAACCCCAGGTGATCAATTTGGTATCTATGCTGATATTAGTTACGCTAAGAAGGTCATGAATTGGTATCCTAGGGTAAATCTTTCCGATGGCATCAAAAAATTCTATCAATATAGAATTAAGCACATTTCATAATTCAAAAAACAATATAAAAATAGTTTCACCTCCTTATGAATTTTTTTCCCATTTATATTAAAAATATATGTATGTAAGAAAAAATAAACTTTGTGAAAAAATCGTTTTTATTGATGGAATGTGGGGGACTGGAAAGGCCATCCTAGCGCCAGTAATTGGAAGTTTTGAAGGTGTTGAAAAACAAGTTCTCAATCATAATTTTGAGTATATATGTGCAATATTGAATAATGAAAATAAAATAAAAGGAAATTCACAGGCCCTTTTACAGTTAATTGCAGATGTTGCTCTTTTTAATAGTATGATATCAAGAGAGGTTAATTTCCGCCCAGCTGATATAACAGGTGTATTTAAAAACCCATTTACAATGCGCTATTTTAAAAGGCTATTAAAACCTGGGGATGATGCAATTACTGATGAGATTACCACTAAAAAACCCTTTCTCCAGATTATGAGCCATAACATACTTCCTATTTCAAATTTACTTTTTCATACCTTTGGAACTGGAGTAAGATTGGTCGATATGGTTCGGCATCCTGTCTATATGGCAGAACATTGGTTTAATTATATTGAAAGAGTTGGAATTGATAAACGAGAGTTTACATTGGGAGTTGGTGAAGAAGGTGAAATCCCATGGTTCGCTAAAGATATTAATAATTATTTATCTTTAAATACTATGGATAAGGTTATTTATAGTATGCAATCACTTACTAAAATGCAGGAAGAAATACTTAAATCACATAATAAAAAAATTATGGATAATATAATTCTAATACCATTTGAGTCCTTTGTGCTAGACCCAATACCGTGGGTAAAAGATCTAGCTATACTATTGGATACTAAAACTACAAATATTACAATTAAAACTTTAAAAAATGAAAAGTGCCCCCGTGATAGTATACATGCTGGTAAAGGGATGAAAGGCTATGGTTGGCAAAAAGACACCTTAAAACTATCAGAAGAAAGTGATTTTTTTCGTCGATTAGAATTCATCAAGAATAATACATCAAATGAAACATTTAGTATTATGGAAACTTTATCTAGTCAATATCAGAAAAAATATAATTTCCCAAGAAAAATGCCTTGGGACACATGAAACGTATAGCAATAATTACGAATCAATATCAGGCTTCTGATTACAAAAAGAATTTTTATCGCAAGAGAGATATCATATTTGCTATTGGTCCGTCTGCAAGATTTTATGCAGAGGGACAAGGATGGGAAACATTTACCTTAAAATCATTAATTGATAGTAATGAATATCAAAAAGAAAAAGAAAAATCAGATAGGACAATACAGGACCTTATACATAATCTGAATCAGTATTCACTTACTCGATCAAAAAATTATCCTATTGAAATTGGAAGCTACTTTTTTAATCATATTTTGATATTGGTTGGGATGCTTCATAGAAATTATTTTATTTTGAAATCAGTTCTAGAAGCAATCAAACCAAATGAATGCCTATTATATCCAGATAAAGATAAATCGCTGATAAGAAATTTTTTTCCATCATCTTCATCTGATATTATTTACGATATATTGAAGAATATGAACCTCGATATAAAGTTGAAGATTCTTCATATAAAACATGAGGAATTGAAAATCAAATCGAATTTAAACCCTAAAAACTTACTTAAAAGGATTATTCCAAAGGTAATAATGGATCAATATTTAAGGATAAGAATTTTAGGGTTAACTAGTGCTCCAAGAAATATTCTAGGTAAAAAGACATTGCTATTATTAGGTCCTCCTTATGACTGGAAAGAAATATTTGCAGATAAAAAATTTAAAAATATATATAACCTTAAATATGTTAATGGAGATGATTTTCAAAGTATTGATTATGATTCATCCGATATAAGAACGATTTTAAATACATCTTTGACATTTGAAAATAAAACCATTTATGATTTAAAAGCTCAAGCAAACAGTATAAAAGGCACATTTGTTGAATTTGATAAGAGATATAAGTCAATAAAAAATAAGATAAAAAATATTGATGGAGTCATTACTAGTGTTTTACCATACCCATTACAAAATTACATTGCACATATCTGTGTAAAGTCAAATAAACCTATTATTTTATGGCAGCATGGAGAGCATACTGAAACTGAAGAAAGCTTTCTCTTATCTTCGGAACTACAATATTGTACTCACTATCTCACATTTGGTAAAAATTTGAAGGATAAACTTCAAAAATATGTTATTTCAAAAGAGCATAACTTAACATATGTAGAAACTGTTGGAAGTATAAGTAAAACAATAAATACTACAAGTGAAGATTATATTCTTTATGCTACAGGTAAATGGTTTTTTAATAAATGTCATTTCCACCCAAAAGTAGACCCAGATTCTCGTTTATACGATGCTCAAAAAAAGATTATTGAATTTTTGAATACGATTTCTCATGCTCACAATGTTGTTCTGAAAATGAACAATACACCAGGTTTTAATGAAATACCATTTAAAACCTCAAACATAAACGTTACAAATCAATTTTCATTTACAAAATGGCTACAGCAATCAAAGATTGTTATTCTTGATGTTCCAGGAACTACGCTGATCGAAGCTTTATCTACAAAACTCCCTATTTTTGCGCTTGCAGGAAGAATTCCTTGGAGCGACAATACTACAAAACTACTTCAAAAAAGAGCAGTAGTTGCTAACTCTCCAGAAGAACTTATTCAATATTTAAATGACTATTTAGTTAATCGTATCTATCCTGCGAGCTTAACTAATAATGAATTTCTAATTTCTTTTGGTTCAAAATTTTCAAAAGATAAAACAAAGCGTAATATATTTTATGCTTTGGATAGTATAGTATGAGCTTGGAACGAAAGATTTTTATTTGTACAACTTTTCGTGAATTTGACGGTAGCATTAACTCTAAAATTCAAGAATCATTTTTAGAAAGTATTAGATCACAAACATATAATAATTACAAATTAATAGTAACAAATTTTCAAGAAAAAACAGTTGAAGGCCATTTATCTAATTCTGGAATAGATTTTAAATTAATTCGATCAAAATTATTAAAATATCGATATAGCTGGACGGAAACAGTAAGTAACTGTTTTGATCTTATCGAGAGAGGCAAGCATATAATCTTATGGACAAATTGCGATCATATTTTTAGTAATAATTATTTTGAAGAGATAATAAATAATTTTGAAGAGGGATTTTGTGGTACATCTTGGCCAATGTTAAGCTATCAATCCATAGATGATTATAGAGTTAATAATCCACTTGATAATACTTTATTGACAAAATTGGATGAATATGGAGAAGTTCTAAAAGAGCCTTGGAGTAATATATATAATAATAATATATATAAATTATTTAGTAAACTATTTCCTAGTAGTTCATTCTATTCATATGACCCTAATGAGTGGATTCCTGACATGTTTTTCATGGATGGTGATAATTTTCTTGATCGTGAAATGCAGGATACTTTTTATCAATATAAATTAAATGGAAGATTCCAAGGAATTGCACAAAGTCTCTTTTTTACAGCATTTTCTGGTAATAAAAAAAAACAAAATCTGATTTATAAGTGTAAAGTTGCATCAATACGTAATTACAGATCCCCCGATGAAGTAGTAGGAATTAGAGAAAAAGATTCAATTAAACATGGAAATAGTATTGTCGATCAAAACAATCATGTTATTAGAGAATTCATTATTAAAGCTGGTATTGCCAATAAATATCATCCATTTATTTCATATTTTGCAAAGTATAATATTCACAGCAGATTTAAAGTAGTTGGTAGGTTGAGCCAGAGATTGATTTTCTCGCTCTATTTAATTTTATGGAAAGTATATCACTTCATTTATTTAACAACTAATATAAATAAAAAGAATCTAGTAAAAGGGTTAAAAAAATTAGCTTATTTCTTAAGATAGGATGGATATTTAAATGAATAAAAATGTTATAGTACGTGTACCATTTAGAGTGAGTTTTTTTGGAGGTGGTACAGATTTTCCTGAATATTTTAATAAAGACCAAGGTGTCGTAATTGGTACTACAATAAATAAATATAGTTATGTATCTGTGAATCTTCTGGAAAAAATTCTAGATAATAATATTAAGCTTTCGTACAGTAAACTAGAAATTGTTAGAAATATAGATGATTTAATTCATCCTCTTGCAAAACAGGTTTTATTAGAGAACGAAGAAATTATTAAAGACCATTTTGTTGATATGCATTCATATGCTGATTTACCATCAGGAACAGGAATAGCATCATCATCAGCATTCACGGTGGGAATAATAATTGCATTTAATTGTTTGATGGGTAAATACAACACCCCCAAAGAGATATCTTTGAATGCTATTGAAATTGAAAGATTAAAAGCTAAATTAATTGGTGGTTGGCAAGACCAGATTCACTGTGCATTTGGAGGTCTCAATAAAATTGTATTTCAAAATAATGATTTTCAAATATATCCAATTAGTATAAAAAATAAATTGATTAATCATTTAGAAGATTCGCTCTTTTTAGTGCATTTAGATTCACAAAGATCTTCAAATAAGATTCAAGAGAATATGATAAATAATAATACTTTTGATTCGAAAGACAAATTAGACTATTTAAATGAATTAAAAAAAATCGCTCAAGAAGCCTATGAACTATGTATATCAAATATTGCCGAAGATGACTTCTTATCTGAATTTGGTAGGTTATTAAATCATAATTGGCTCATGAAGAAAAAACTAAACTCATCATCATCTACTTCAGAGATTGACCAATTATATGATAATCTCATGGATGCAGGAATTTATGGGGGTAAATTAATTGGTGCAGGGGGTGGAGGATTTCTTTTGATTTTAATGAATAAAAGTAAGAAACAAGAAATTTTAAATGAAATTGGAAATAGGAAAATAATTAATATCAAATTTGAAAATAATGGGCCTAGAATATTATGGGTGAATTGAATAAAAAAAGAGAGAATGTCCTCATTACAGGAATCACTGGAATGGTTGGATCACATTTGACTGATTATCTTATAGACAATACAAATTATCAAATCTTTGGTCTTTTAAGATGGAGTGATTCATTAAATAATATTCGTCATTTGGCTCATAGAATAAATAAAAATGATAGAGTTGAGCTTATTTATGGTGATTTAAATGATAGTGCTTCTTTAGCCAATGCGATTAAAATTTCAAAACCAGATTACATTTACCATTTGGCTGCGCAAAGTTACCCACAAACAAGTTTTATTGCGCCCATTGAAACTCTTGAGACAAATATTTTGGGAACGTGTAGACTCTTGGAAGCCATAAAGCTTAATGCGCCACAAGCAAAAGTTCATGTTTGTGCCTCATCAGAAGTATTTGGACGAGTAAGCAAAGAAGAATTACCAATCAAGGAAGACTGCAATTTTCATCCTGCATCACCCTATGCAATATCAAAAGTTGGGACAGATCTTATTGGTAGATTTTATGCAGAAGCATACAACATTAACATACAAACCACTAGAATGTTTACACATACAGGCCCAAGGAGGGGTGATGTTTTTGCAGAGAGTACATTTGCAAAACAATTGGCAATGATTAGCAAAGGATTAATTCCTCCAGTAGTTAAAACAGGAAATTTAGACTCTTTGAGGACATATGCTGATGTTAGAGATGCTGTTAGGGCATACCACTTACTATTAACTAAAAATCCTATACCAGGAGCATTTTATAATATTGGTGGTAATCATGTAGTTAAAATAAAAGAAGTATTAGACACATTAATAAAAATTAGTGGGTTAAAAGATATTTTAATCGAAACTGACCCAGTTAGACTTAGACCAATAGATGCTGATCTACAGATTCCTGATACAAGTAAGTTTAATGAGCACACAGGCTGGGAACCTGTCATACCATTCCAAAAAACAATGGAAGATTTATATGAATATTGGAAGAATGAAATTGAGTTGGGTAATACCCCTATTAATAGATGAAAATTTCTTTAGATGATAGAGTATTGATTACTGGTGGATCTGGTCTTGTCGGTACAGCCTTAATTAATCATTTAAATAAAAAGGGGTTCAGCAATATTTATTATCCAAGAAGTAGTGACTATAACCTTATAGATAGTAAAGAAACTTCTAAAATGTATAATGAAATTAAACCAGATATGGTATTTCATTTAGCAGGATTTGTAAAAGGGATTATGGGAAATAAAAAATATAAAGGAGAAAGTTTTTATAAAAACCTTATGATCAATACCAACGCTGTTCATTATGCAAAAGAATTCAATTGTAAAAAAATTGTAGCAATGGGCTCTGGTTGTGTATATCCATTTCCAACAAAAAATAAAGTTTTAGATGAAAGTATAATTTGGATGGGTGCACCTCATAATTCTGAAGATTCATATGCTCATGCTAAAAGAGCAATGTTGGCACAATTGACAGCGTATAAAGAGCAATATCAATTATCTTATTGTTTTGCTATAAGCCCAAACTTATTTGGCCCTAATGATTTATTTGATATTGATGATGGGCATGTCATTCCTTCATTAGTTAAGAAATTCTATCACGCATCAATTAATAATAGTAATGTGGAAGTATGGGGGGATGGTTCTGCGGAGAGAGATTTTTTATATTCAAAAGATATTGCACGTTCATTATTAATATTAATGGAGCAATTAGAAGGTCCAGTAAACCTTGGAAGTGGGAATGTTTTTTCCATAAAAGAAGTTGTTGAAATAATAAGAAAAATCTTTTTGTTCGATAAAGATAGAATTTCCTGGAACAAAAGTATGCCTAACGGACAAGATCACAGATCATACGTTTTAGATCGCTTAAATGGAACGGGTTTTAAAGCCAAATACAATATGGAATCAGCACTGGAAGAGACTATAGACTGGTTTCGTAAAAATAATAAAATTGCAAGATAAAATAAATTTTTCTCAAATCCCTGCGATTATACTTTCAGGAGGGCTTGGCAAGAGAATAAGAGGTGAAATTGGAGAGGAAATTCCCAAACCAATGGCCCCAATAAATGGTAAGCCATTTTTAGAGCATCTTTTAAGGTATATAATGGGTTTTGGCATAGAAGAGGTAATATTATTATGCGGTTACAAACATAATAAAATAGTTGAATATTTTCAGGATGGTTCTAAGCTCAATTTAAAAATTGGATATTCTATCGAAAAGAAACCACTTGGAACTGGAGGTGCCATCATTAATGCTCTAGATAAAATTCAACATGATAAATTTATTGTGTTTAATGGAGATAGTATTTTTAAAGCTAATTTACAAAAGTTTGTTAAGCATCATTTTCAAAAGAAAAATGTTGCAACATTAGCTCTTAAAGAAATTGAAGATTGTTCTCGATATGGATCGGCAATAATGAGGAGAGGGAAAATTATTAAATACGTTGAAAAAAATAATAATTCAAATGGGGTTATAAGTGCAGGAGTATATTTATTAGAAAAAAATGTATTATCTAATTTTTTTGAATCAGAATATCCATTATCATTTGAATACGATATAATACCTTACCTTATAGAAAATAAGAATTTAAGTGGGAAGATAATGGAAGGCGACTTTATAGATATTGGGATTCCAGAAACCTATCGCATTGCTGGCAAATTTGTAGTTTAAACAAAGGGAGTATAATGAAAAAATTTATAATTATAACTAGTATACATGGTATCACTGAATCAATAGAGAAATGGTCAGAAAAAGAAGATTGGAAAATAATAATTGTTGGTGATGAAAAATCAATAGAGGTCAATAACCAAAAAAATATCACTTTTCTTTCAATTGATGAGCAGTTAGACCTGGGTTTTGATTTTACAAAAAAATGTCCTATGAATACTTATACAAGAAAAAATATTGGTTACTTATATGCAATAAGAGCAGGAGCTGACATTATATATGAGACAGATGATGATAATTCACCTTATGATTATTGGTCTGAACTAGACTTCATAAGTGATTTAGTTATTGATAGTAATGAACCATTCATAAATATTTATGATTATTATACTGATCAATTTGTCTGGCCTCGAGGTCTTCCACTGGAGTACATACTTGGACAAGATAAGGTGAAGGCAATAGGTGGCGACAGAAAAGAAATAGGCGTAATACAGGGGCTAGCTGATTTAGAGCCTGATGTTGATGCGATTTATAGATTAGTAATAAATAAACAAATAACTTTTGAAAAACGTGATAGGACTTTATACCTAAAACCGAACACATATACTCCATTTAATTCTCAAAACACTTTTTGGAATGTTAAAGCTTTTCCATTTTTATATCTTCCTGTGAGAGTTCGTTTTAGAGTTTGTGATATTTTAAGATCATATATTGCACAGAGGTTAATGTGGGCGTTTAATTTACATCTTGGATTCTCTCAAGCAACTGTTTATCAAAATCGGAATGAACATGACCTAATTAAGGACTTTGAAGATGAACTGGATTGCTACACGAGTATGCCAAAGATCTGTGAAGCTATTGCAGAAATTGATTTGCCAAAAGATAAAATTGACGCACAATTAGCAATATATAAGAAACTTGAAAATAAAGGTTTTATAGATTCTGGTGAGATTGGCCTACTAGAATCTTGGTCAAGTGATTTAAGAAAAATCATATAAAATGAAAAATAATAATTTATTTTATAATGGTCTTGGGATGCCTTTAGATGGAATTCGTAGGAAAGCCTTCAATGAATTCAATGAATTAATTTATCAAGGCAATATTGTTGTTGAATCTGTAGATGATTGCTTTTGTAGGCACACTAACTTTCAAAAATTATCTCGATTTGATAGATACGGTTTACCTTTTGGAACACAAATATGCCGAAATTGTGGACTTATTTCACAAACAATAAAAATGTGTGAGGAATCTTTAGATATTTTTTATAATCAAATATACTGGCCGTTGAATATGGATACCTACAATCCAGAAAAGTATTATACTACATCAACTTCAATTAAGGATTTCATTGATTTTATACATGAACATATTGATTTTAATCAAAATATTTCTATAGCTGAAGTAGGCTGTAGTAATGGAATTAGGCTAGAACATCTTTCTAATTATTTAAAACAAGATTTTAATGTTGAAATGTTCGGTTGTGACTTTTCGGAACGTGTATTGAGTCTTGCCAAAGATAAAGGAATTAAAATTTTTAATGGAGGTATGGAAAAATTATTAGGAAATGCACCATATGATATCTTGATACTTAGTCATGTTTTTGAACATTTTATAGACCTCAAAGATGCTCTGCATTTAATTGATCAATTAACACATGATGATTCATTAGTCTATGTTGAAGTACCAGGGGTTATTGATTTAGTTAATAAGAAGGAATATATGTATGATTATCAGGATTATACTGTTCTAGCCCACATACACAACTTTTCATTAGCAACATTAAGTAATGTTTTTAAAACACAGGGATTCTTTCTAGAAAAGGGTGTGGACTTTGTAAGAGCAATATTCCGCAAAAAAGTTAAAATTATACAAAATACTAGCGAACAACCATATTTGGAAATTATGGAAGCATTAAATATCGCAAATAAAAGAAATCAAAAATTATTATTTATGATAAACCACCCAATTAGAAAATATATCAAGGGAATTTATAAGGCGCTTTTGGGAAAGAGTTAAGTATATGGAATTTGTTGCTTTATTACCAATGAAAGAGCACTCTGAAAGAGTCCCTAGAAAAAATTTCAGAAAACTAGCGGGTAAACCGCTCTTTTTTTATATCGCAGATACCCTAGAAAAATCTAAAATATTTAGAAATTTAGTTATAAATACAGACAGCCATAAAATCTCTGAAATGGCAAAAAATCGTTATGGTGAATGGGTAGTAATCCATAAGCGTCCAAAAGAGCTTTGTGGAGATTTTACCTCCATGAACAGTGTAATAGAATATGATATTAATATATTAGGGCCAAGGTGTCACTTTTTCCAAACTCATAGCACGAATCCTTTTCTATCTTTAAAAACAATACAAATGGCAGTAAAAGATTATAGAAATAAAGTGGTCAATGGAAAGCATGATAGCATGTTTTCTGTAGATATTTTACAAACAAGATTATATGATAAAAAATTAAGGCCTATAAACCATGACCCTAATTCACTTTTAAGAACCCAAGATTTAGATATTATTTACGAAGAAAACTCTAATTTTTATTTTTTCACATCAGAATCCTTCAATGGCACTAAAGCTAGAATTGGTAATGAACCAGCCCCCTTTTTAATGGCTTCTGATCGCATTAATTCTCTAGATATAGATAGCATGAAGGATTGGAATTTTGCTGAAAAGATAATTGCTGGTAATTATTTGAACACAACATAGGCTTCTGAAAAAAAATACATTAAATAAAGATTTTCTCTCAGATTACAATGAACTTCTTTCATTGGCTAGTTTAGAATTCAAAGACCATTACTCGGTTTTAGCAAGCCCAACATTAAATAAACAGGAGACAATTACTCATTTATTTGAACAAGTAAATGTAAGCCTAAATGAAAAGTCTCATAAATTTAAAAAGAATAACTTTATAATAATTAGACTAAAGTTTATTGTTAATCTAATTTTAGCCTTTTATAAAATAATTAGGTATTCAATTAAATTTAAAATTAAAGATATACCAAAAGATTCTATTTATATTAATACTTGGTTAGAGCCTAGATGTGTCAGCGGCAATGTATTAAAAGATGACTTTTTTAAGCAATTAATCGATGACCTCAAGATTGAAAATGAAGTGGTTGTTTCATTTAATATTTTGAACTACAACCTTCTAAACAAACTAAATAAAATTAAGGTTCCAAATAATTATATTATCTCAATTGGACTTTTAAATATAAAAGATATTTTGAATATTTTTATAACATATATTTTTTCAGCTAAAATAATACTCAAAAATAAATATCTTTATAAAGGATCTAAT
>MDSV01012913.1_pt1 | contig 24284 bp, 41 predicted proteins | sample 810851 | NCBI WGS metagenome assembly MDSV01 (sample SAMN05326640, study PRJNA326480) | marine metagenome | isolation source: seawater | place: Atlantic Ocean: North East | collected 2012 | reverse complement strand
TTAAGAAGAAAGCAGAACAGACTGGTGTAGCATTACCCTTATTAAGATTGGTAATGAGAAGAGGTATGGCCGCATGGAAAAGTGGACATAGACCTGGTGCCGGGCAAGAACAGTGGGGTTATGCTAGAGTTAATTCATTTTTAACTAAAGCTCCTGGTACTTGGGGAAGGCCTTTAGATAATCCTAAAAAGAATGGGCCTAAAGGAAAGTTTGGAGCTGATGCTGATATTGCTAAAGAAGTTATCGATAAAGGGCAAGATAAGAAACTAAAAACAACAGGTTTACCTAAGTAATGAAATTTGTAAAAGGCTTTAAGGATTTTGATAAAGTATCTGAAGAACTTAAGTATCATGTAGATAATGGTATAGGTTTAGAAGATACTGTTTTTCGTTTAGGATCTGATGCTCATGGTAAATTATTTGAGGAAGCAAAACAATACTGGGATGAAGGTAATCTTATATTAAAAGGTAAAGGTGGGTGGATGTCTAAAAACCTTGAAGTAGGAAAGGCTGCTATTTATAAAGATCGTAAATCAGGAAGAACTAAAAATGTTAAACTTGATTCACCAGAAAGAGGAGGTAACAGAAAGTTTATTGTTTATCGTAACAGTGGAAGAACCGATAAAGAAACAGGAAAGATTGTTGCAAAGAAAATTGAATGGGGAGATCCTAAATTAGCAGTAAAGAATGATGATCCAGGTAGAGCCGCTAGTTTTTGGGCAAGACACCAATGTGATCAAAAGAAAAAAATGGATCCTAACAAAGCAGGCTTTTGGGCATGTTATGGACCTTCATTATTTGGAAAGCAATTAGGATTAAAAAGTACTAATCCTTGGTAAATAAATAATTATATTATGAAGAAATTAATATGTGATACAATTTATACATTAACTTTTAAAAAAGTATGTTTAGGTTGGTGTGATAAAAATAAAAAGAAGTAATGAAAAACTTAAAAAGAATAGATGAAGCTGTAGGTTCCATCGTCGAAAGAAGAGTTGCTGCTGATAGATTACTTAAAGATGTTGTAAAAGGATCTACCTCAGCCGTAGAAGGTATTAAATTATCTAAAGAAATGGCTCAAGCATTTTTAGATTGGCAAAGAATGTCTACTTATGGAAAGAAATTCGGTAAGTTACCTTTTTATATGTTATTCACTGCTGCTTTTAATTGGGGATTAGACAGATACATTGGCAAAGATAAAAAGATTAAAGCTGAATATAAAGAACTTAAGGCTAAGGCTAAAGAAATGAGTAAGGAACAAAAAATGAAAGCTGAATCTTTAGATGAAAAAAGATCCACACCTTATGGAGAAATTATGTTAGATATTGATGCAGCATCTAAACAAGTTAAACTTCCAATGTCATGGATGAAAGATTATGTTAAATCAATTGAAAGAATGGCAAAAAGAAATGCTAAAAGATTCTTTAAGGATTATGGAAGTTTTAGTGTAGAGGACTGGGCTGAAGATATGGAATATAATTTTGCTAATGAGAGTAAAGTTAATGAAGCATCATTAACGCATGCAGAGGTAAAGAAAGTAATAAAAGGGATGTCTCGAAAGAATAAAATAGCACTTGAAAGAGCTATTAAAGACGGAACAATAAAGACGTCTGAAGATTTAAGTAATTGGGCAAAATCTATTAATGAAGCTAAGTTTAGTTTTTCTGAAGATCAAGTAAAAGATGTTGCTGAATTAATAGCAAAAGCAATTGCAAAATTAGATAAAACTAAAGCAGCAGTTCATGATATGGAATATGATGCAGGTCGTGGTGCTGGTTTTGAAGTATCAATGGGTGGTGAGAAATATGAAGGAGGAAGTTATGTAGTAAGACCTAATGGTGAAGTTTATAATGCTGCAATCGGTAATTCATTTCCTAATGCTGTATATGCAAAGATAGGAGATAAGGATATTAATAAAATTATAAAGAACATTAAAAAGTTTGAATCTGTTGAAGTAAATGAAGCTGCGCCTAGAATGAAAAAGTCCAAAGAAGAGATGGATATTGAAAAAAGTATGGCGATAGTTTCAGGTTTAAAGAAAGGTGGAGCTGGTAATAGATACGGTAAAGAATTTGATAGAGCTAAAAATAAAGCATTAGCTGCTATTAATGATATGTTAACATACGCAAAAATAGGAGTATAAAATGAAAAACTTTAAAACATACGAACAATTTATATCAGAAGGTAAAGTTGTAGATAAAGTAAAGCAACAAGAAGAAGATATGGATGCTAAAGAATTAGCTGATATCCTAATCATTACCGATGTTGACGAGAATCAAGTTAATGAAAGAAAGTTTTCAGAAGAAGAAAGAAAAGAATTAGCTAAAAAAGGATTGGCTTTACCTAACGGGAGTTTTCCTATAGTAAATTTAGATGATTTAAAAAATGCAATCTTATCTTTTGGTTTGGCTAAAAATAAATCTGAGGCTGCTAAATTTATTGCTAAAAGAGCAAAAGCTTTAGGTGCTGATGACTTACTTCCTGATACTCCTGATTTTAATAAAGCTTTAAAAGAAGTTGCCATGAGAGTTCCTGCGAGAACAATTGCTATAGATGATGAAGAATTAGAAGAAGCAGATAAAAACTGGAGTGATAAAGTAAAAACAGATAATGAACTACCTGAAGGAACTTTTACTAAATCTGCTAAAGAAATAGCAGATACACTTAAAAAATATAGTGATGATCTTAAACAAGCAATGTCAAGATTAAATTTTTATATTAATCGTGGAGGTAAAGGATTAGATAAAAAAACAATAGCTGAATTAGAAAAAGCTAAAGAATTACTTAGAAAACTTTATTAGAATTAATTATGGCTTGCAAATCTTGTAAATGTGGTAAACATTCTCATGATAAGGTTATAGAACAAATGGATGATTTGACTAAACCTTTTACTCAAATTCATACAACTGATACTTTAGTAAGACATTTTGATAAAGATGCACCTGATCATTTATATAAATGGCATGCCGATGATGAAGATAGGTATGTGGAATCTTTAAATGAAAATGATTGGAGTTTTCAGTTTGATAATGAATTACCTCAATCAATAGAACCTGGTAAGATTATTTATATTCCTAAAGGTGTTATTCATAGATTAATTAAAGGAACTTCAGAACTAAGTATTTATATAAAGTCTTAACTTAAACCATTTTTTATTTCTCAGTATAATTAATATACATTAACTTTCAGAAGTTAAGTCAACTTGTTATATTTTTTATATAAAATTATACTATGGGAGAAATTTATCCAGAAGAAGAATCAAAACAAAAGAAAGCACCAAGATTTAAAAAGACCACTTTAGTGTTGGATACTTATGGAACCAACCTAAGTAAAAGAGCAATAGAAGGTAAATTAGATCCAGTGATTGGAAGGTCTGAAGAAATTTTGAGAGTCATACAAATTTTAGGAAGGAGAAGAAAGAATAATCCTGTTTTAGTTGGTGAACCGGGTGTAGGTAAAACTGCTATCGTGGAAGGTTTAGCTTTAAAGATGTCTGAGGGTAATGTTCCTGTATCATTACAAGGTAAAATCATTTATACATTAGAATTATCCACTATCGTTGCAGGTACAAAATATCGTGGACAATTTGAAGAAAGGATGAAATCTATTGTAGATGAATTAATTCTTAATCCACATATTATTGTTTTTATTGATGAATTACATACCTTAGTTGGGGCAGGTGGTTCTACCGGATCTTTAGATGCATCTAATATAATTAAACCAGCTTTAGCAAGAGGAGAAATTAGATGCATAGGGGCTACAACCTTTGATGAATTTAGAGAAAATATTGAAGGTGACGGTGCTTTAGATAGAAGATTCCAAAAGGTAACTGTAGAGCCACCAACATTGGAACAAACAATAGAAATACTTTCTAACATTAGGCATAAATATGAAGATCATCATAGTGTATCTTATTCCGATGAAATTATAGATCTTATTGTAAAATTAGCAGACCGTTATGTTATTGATAGGTATTTCCCAGATAAAGCTGTAGATATATTGGATGAGGTAGGTTCTTATAAACATTTAACTAATATGAAGATTCCTCAAAAAATTAAAAATTTAGAAGAAAGACTAGTTCAAAAAGAATATGATAAGAGAAGAGCAGTTGAAGAACAGAGGTATGAATTAGCAGCTAAAGAAAGAGATGCATGTTTAACACTTAAAGATAAAATTAAAAGTGATCTCCGTATATGGAAAGAACAAATGGCGGTTAATCAATTAGAAATTTTAGAAGATGATGTACTTAAAGTTGTTTCAAAAGCAACAGGTGTTCCTATAGAAAAAATATCTGATAAAGAAAATAAAAATCTTTTAGGTATTAATGATCACTTATCATCTAAAGTAATCGGACAGCAAGATGCAGTAGATAAAATTTCTGTAACTATACAAAGAAATAGAGTAGGAATAAGAAAAAGAAATAGGACTGTAGGTAATTTTATTTTCTTAGGACCAACCGGAGTAGGAAAAACTCAATTAGCAAAAGAAGTAGCTAATTATCTTTTTAATAGTGAAGATGCATTAATCAGAATTGATATGAGTGAATATATGGAACCTCATTCTATTTCTAAAATGATTGGAGCTCCTCCAGGTTATATAGGGCATGAAGGTGGTGGGTTTTTAACAGAGCAGGTAAAAAGAAAGCCACACTCTGTTATATTATTTGATGAAGTAGAAAAAGCTCATCCAGAGGTCTTTAATGTATTACTACAAATGTTAGACGATGGTCATTTAACAGATTCATTAGGTAGAGTAATTGATTTTAGAAATTGTTTAGTTATTCTTACATCTAATACAGGATCAAGAAAACTGGAAGAGTTTGGATCTGGGATAGGTTTTAATTCTAAGCAAAGGTTAGCTACTCAAATGGAAGATGAAAAAGCTACATTAAGAAAAGCTTTAAAAGGAAGGTTTTCTCCAGAGTTTTTAAATCGTATAGATGAAATAGTTGTATTCAATAGATTACAAGAAGATGATGTAATGAAGATATTAAATATTGAATGTAAAGATTTATCAACTAATTTAAAAGAGATAGGAAATTATAAATTAAAAATATCTAAAGCTGCAAAACAAATAATTTTAAAAGAAGGTTATGATCCTAAGTATGGTGCTAGGCCGTTAAAAAGAACTTTAGAAAGAATGATTGAAAATAAAATATCTGAGTTAATACTCAAAGGTGAATTAACAGAAGGTGGAATTATAAATGTAAAAGGAGCAAAGGGTCAACTAAAAATAGAAGTAAATAAATAATAAAATGCCGTGTATACCTTGTCCAATTTGTATCACTGTCGCTACTGTGACAGGTGCAGCAGTAATAATAAAAAGAAATAAAATGAATTTTTTAAAAAAAATATTTAAAGGTAAAACAGAATTAGAAAAATTAGAAGATCAACATAAAGATCTTTTAGGTCAGGCATTTCTTGCTTCTAAAACAAATCGAACCTTAAGTGATACATTAACATATGAGGCAAGTAAGATAGAAGAAAAGATAATTGAATTAAGAAAGAATGAAACTAATTAAAAAATTAATCTTCTTTATTCAATTAAGGTTTGCAAAAAGAAAAAGAAAATCAATATGGGATCTATGAAAATATTAATTTATATAAAAAAAGAAGACGCTGTATCTGGTAACATAACAGAGTATCATACTCATTTACCACAACCAGGTTATGCTAATTATGTACAAGTATCTATTTCACAAGATGAGTTTGCTAGGTTAGAAGATAGAGTAGAATTTATCAGTGAAGAAGAAATGGATAAGTTAGAAGAAGAATCTAATGGAAGGAGTAAAGAATGGTATAAAAATCAATATAATCGTAATAGATCACCAAAAGATCAAATTAAATAAACAATATGAAATCAATAAAAGAATTAACTGATAAAATATCTTTTAGGTTACTGGCTACCCGTAAGCATGAAGATTATGATTGGTTAGAAGATCAAATGAGGCAGGTTGTAAAACCAAAATCATTCTTAGATAATAAATGGGTAAAGGTAATTTTTAGTCTCTCTATTATGTTATCGGCTATCCCTTCTATTTACCAAGACTTTACTTATGGGCACCAAGGAACTTGGACTCATTATGGCATGGCTCTTGTTGGAGTTTTATATTTTATTGAATCATTATTATGGACACTAGATTTATGGAAAAAGAATTAAAGAAAAAATTAGAAAAATATGAGGATCTTATTTTTGAAGGGCATTCAATAGACAATAAAGATTTTTATAATTTAAAAAGACAACTTTTAAAAGGAGAACATTTAGACCTTATTCAAATTTTTGAGGTTTTAGAATCTATGATTGAAAAAAGAAACAATGATTTAATGAATAGAAGATTAAATCTTCTTACTATTTGGTCAACAATATTTTTACCTCTTTCATTTTATACAGGTCTTTGGGGTATGAATTTTGATGATGTACCTTTAATCTCAGATGATAACGGTTTTTGGATATTTACTGCACTCTCAGTATTAACAATAGGTGGTATGTGGTGGTATTTTAAGAAACATAAATGGATATAACATGAAAATACATATTATTGGAGTACCAAGAAATCCATCAACTCCTAAAATTTCGATGGATCCTTATGCAATGGTAAGTTATTATTTAACTACATACTTACATAGAAAAGGTTATGATGTAGATTATTATGGATATGAACAGTCTACAGTTGAATGTAATAATAAATGGATTTGTGCTGATGAAAAACATCACAAAAAATATTGTGTAACAGACCCTTCACAGCAATGGGAACAGAATCATGATGGAGAAAGAATATACAACTCTAATGCAATAAATTATTTACTTAAAAATTTAAAAGATAATGAAATAGTTATTTGTATGTGGTCTGTAGCAACTCCTTATGTTGCAAATGCTGTAAACAATAAATTTGAAAAGCATGATATTAAAATTGTTGATGGTCATATAGGCCACCGTCACCCTTCTCCTACTACAGCCTTTCATGTATTTGCTTCATATGCAAATAAACATTTTGTTTATGGTAGTATGCCTGAAGGTACTTTTAGTTATTGGCATGATGCTGTCATTTATCCTATGGCAAATGAGTTAAAGAATTTTACTTACAAATCTAAAAAAGAAGATTACTTTTTATTTATGGGAAGATTAAATGAAGATAAAGGAATTGGAATATTTTTTGACTTAGCTAAACATTTTAAAGATAAACAATTTATATTAGCAGGACAAGGAAAACATAACAAACAACCTTTGCCTAATGTTAAAGAAATTGGTGTATTGGATCCAATTCAAAGAAAAAAATATTTAGCAAATGCAAAAGCTGTTATTTCTCCTTCTCATTATGCTGAACCATTTGGTTTAACTGCTGTTGAGGCTGGTTTATCTGGGACACCAATTATTTGTACAGATCACGGAGGATACACTGAATCTGTAGTACATAATGTTACTGGGTTTAGGTGTTCTTATTTTAGTGATTTTGTTAATGCTATTAATAATATAGAAAACATTAGCCCAGCTTCATGTAGAAAAAATGCTGAAAGATTCTCAGCTGAAGAGTTAATCAAAGAGTGGGAAATTTATTTAAAAAGAATAAATCGATTAGGTTGGTATGCATTGGAAGAAAACAAATAAAAAACTTTCAGAATTTACCTTAATTTGTTATATTTAAATTAAATACCAAAATATGAAAACAAGGCTAGGTTACTGTTGCATCAATCTTAATTTACGAAAAACTACAATGGTCAATCGTACCTGTAGAAAAGCAACATTTCACCAAAAAGGATTATCCCATGTAAGTAACCTTGCTTTACAAAACATCAGAGATCTTATTGAAATTATTAAATGGAATGACAAAAACGGTTTTAAAGTTTATCGTATGTCATCTAATATGTTTCCTTGGATGTCTGAATATGAATTTAAAGATTTACCAGATTATAAAAAGATATGTACTTTACTAAAGGGTGTAGGTAATCTTGCTTCCAAGTATGGCCAAAGACTATCATTCCACCCCGGGCCATTCAATGTTCTAGGTTCTCCTAACCCAACACTCGTTGAGAAAACCATTAAAGAACTTAATCAGCATGCCGAAATTATGGATCTGATGGGATTACCTACATCTTATCTATATCCTATCAATATCCATTGTAATGGTGTTTATGGTGATAAAGATGCAGCTATGCAAAGGTGGTGTGATAACTGGTCTAAGTTATCCGAATCTGCTAAAAAGAGATTGGTTGTAGAAAATGATGATAAAGCAAGTATGTATTCTGTACAAGATCTTTTTGTAGGAATCTTTTCCGAAATTAAAGTTCCTATTACTTTTGATTTTCATCATCATAGATTTAATGATAGTGGCTTATCTGAAGAAGAAGCATTTATTCTTGCAAAACATACGTGGGATTATCATAACATCAGACCATTATTTCATTACTCTTCATGTCGAAGAACCTTTGAAGATCCAGGATGTAAAGTACAAGCTCATGCTGATTTTATCTATGAAAAGATTAATGATTATGGATGGAATGTGGATATAGAAGTAGAAGCTAAAGCTAAAGAAGTAGCTGTACTCAAATACAAAGATGAAACCGATTCTTTATTAGAATCATACCAACCTTTTGATACTCAATTGGCAATGGACCTAACCTAATTAAATAAGATGATACAAATCATAAAAGAAAAACCATTAAAAAGTACTACAAATGTACAAGGTTTATTAGTTCAAATAACAGGAGGTCAATGGTATGGCCTTACTAAAATGCAACCACCAAGAAATAGTTGGTTTGGCAGAGCCGGTAAATCTACAACAACTGGTAGAATAGATTTTGATAGAAAGGCAGCATTATTTATGAAAAGATATAAATCCGAACCTACTTTTGAAGAACTTAAAGAATTATTAATGGATATTCTTAACAATAAAGCAGATGCTCCTAAAGATGAGATGATATACCGCTAAATTGTTAATAACTTTTTGAAAAAAACAAGAATTTATAGTTCAAATTCCGCAAAAATGTATTATATTTATAATATAATTAAATAACGGAAAATGGAACATAAAATATTTGAAGTCGGTGGTTGTGTAAGGGACGAAATCTTAAACGTTCATACAAAAGACATCGACTTTACTTTTGTATTAGATAATACTGATATGACAGTAGAAGAAGGGTGGAATAAAATGTTATCTATCCTTGAATCTGAAGGATTTAAAATATTCTTAAAAACACCAGATTGTTTTACAGTAAGAGCTATGTTTCCTAAAGGCCATAAACATGAAGGCTTGGTTGCTGACTTTGTTATGTCTAGGAAAGAAGTAGGAGTTATACCTGGAACTAGAAAACCTATATTAGAATTAGGTACTTTAGAGGATGACTTAATGAGAAGGGATTTTACTCTTAATGCTTTATGTAAAGATGAGAACGGTAAAATCATAGATATGTTTAACGGTGTACAAGATTTACATGATAGGATCCTTAGGACTCCTTTACCTCCAATGAAAACTTTAATGGATGACCCATTAAGAATGATAAGAGGTTTAAGATTTTGTATAACTAAAGGATTTACTATCCATGATGAATTATGGAACTGTATGTTAGAGCCAGGTTTGTTAAAAAAGTTGGAGGATGTAGTTTCTCAAGAAAGAATCAGAGAAGAAGTTACTAAAATGTTTAAGCACGATACTCTTAAGAGTTTAAATCTTTTAAGATTAGTACCAGGATTGATGGAAGTTATATTAAAAGATGGAATGTGGTTAATGCCAACAACTAAAAAATAATAATATGAGATACACAGTAACATATACAATGTACATTGAGGCTAAAAATGATAAACATGCAGTCTCAAAGGCTGAGATGATTGCCGAAAGAGAACAGGCAAAATATCCAAACCAAAGATGTGAAATGGAGAAACTTCACTGTACTCCTTTTGCATCTTTACAAACAAGAGAAGTAGATGTTAATAAAATTAAATATGGAATATAAAACAATAATACCTATGGAGAGAATGAAAAAAGAAACACAATTTGTTGTAAGGGTTGTAAATAAGAAAGGTTATGTCAATGAATATAATGTAGATTATCCTAAAGCATATATTAATGCTATCATAGATAGGCAAAATGATTTAGCTGAACCTGATGTTAAGGAAGTATATGTAAATGATGTATTAGAAGCTAAGGCAGTAAAAGGAAAACTTCATAGAACACCATTACCTATAGTAGGTGATCTATTTTTGGTAAGAGGTTTACCAGGAAGTGGAAAAACAACTTTAGCTCAACAACTAACTCAGCATTATGTTGAAGCCGATCTTTATTTTTATGATGAGAGAGGTTCTTATCATTTTAATCCTAGTGAATTACCACAAGCTCATCAGTGGTGTTTACAAAGAGTAAAAGAATGGATAACTTTATGGGGATATTCAAAAATTGCTGTGGCTAATACTTTTACAGAAGAATGGGAAATGGCTGAATACATTAAACTTGCAAAACAGTATGGTTATAAAGTTCATACTATCGTGGTTGAAAATCGTCATGGTAATTCAAGTCTTCATAATGTACCTGAAGCAACAATGCAAGCAATGGAAGATAGATTTGATATTAAATTATACTAAATGACAAAAAAATATAAAATAGAAACTCATATGGGAATAGGATTCTCCACAATAAGTGGACAAAAATACCTATTTCCAGGATGGATTCCAGTAGAAGATCATATTTCTTTTGATGATGTAGAAGTAATTAATCCTTATGCAAATGTTAAAGTTGAAGAATATCAAATAACTGGTTCACGAGGCGATAAATATACTATAACTAATAGAAATGGACAATTCTCATGCAACTGTCCTGCTGGTAGATTTAGAGGAAAGTGTAAACATATCGCACAAGTCAAAAAAGAACTCAGCTTAGTTGAATAAATAAAGAAAAACAATATAACATTATGAGTACCCAATACGGAATAGCAAAAATTGATGTAGCTGCAATAACAGATGCAAATGTTCAATTTGTAAGAGATACTGATTTAGGATTACTATTTAGAAAACATATTTCTAGAAATGAATCACCAGGAGGAGCTGCCGCATCTCTTTCAGGGACATCAACTGGAAACGGTTATACAATAGGCAAAGGAAAAATTTTAGTGCAAAATGCAACCTCAGCAAACGGTGTAGGATTAAAAGTAATGGCTGATATTATAGAAGATAATGGAATTCTTATTTCAGCATCTACCTGTGACCTTACTGCTAATATGCAATTACATCAAAATACTTTAAGATTAGCTTTTGATAAACAAATGGAAGACTTTGGAGTTCCTGGTACAACTTTTACTTATGCAAGAACAACTGCAACAGGATTACCTGCCTTTAACATTGGACCTAGCACTCAACCTGCCTTAGCTAGTACAGGTGGAACAGGAACTGCTGCAACTTTTGATGTAACAGTTTCACAAGGTTCTGTAACAAGAGTTGCTGTTAATGCATTAGGTTCAGGATATAGAATAGGAGATGTAATAACAATAACAAAAGCTTCATTAGATGCTGGGTTTGGTGGTACTTCTACTTTTGATTCCGATTTAACCTTTACTATAAGTGATAATAATGTACACGGAGCAATTGATACTTCTCAACCTATAACTATCATTGGTTCAGGAAACGGCTATGTTGCTGCTGAGGTTGTAACTTTATCTGAAGAAGGTTCATCATTTGTTGGAACGGGCGGAGTTACAATAGGAACTGTTTCTTCAACGGAAAACACTCCAGGAGATATAGATATTTACCCATGTGCAATTATGACTACAGCAGCTGGAGCAACACAAGCTGCGCCAGAAACAATCGTAGTAAAAGATATGGGAGGAAATACAGTAGTACTAGGTGGATTAGTAACAGGTCAAATAAGACCATTCTGTTTTTCAGAAGTAACAGGTGCAGGTACAGGACCAGCAGTTGGAGAAATAACTATTTTTTATAGGTAGTACATTAAAATAAAAAATAAAATTTAAAGATGGAAAAAGTAAAAGAAATTTTTGGAAAAATAGTAGGTTGGGTTGACTCAAAAGGATTCTCTGCTCTATTATCATTAGGTCTAGGATTAGGTCTTTGGGCATTTGGTTATAAGATATATGCTGGAATTGCATTCGGTGTATTCTTAACTAGAAACTGGGATCTTTTCAGAGGATGGCTCAAGAAGTAACTCAAAACACAATTTCATCTCAGTACATTTTTTGTTACTGGGATGATTATTGTATAATAAACAAAGAATTATGAAATACATTAAAGGTTTAAATTTAGAAGAAAAGTTAAAATTAAAAAATCCTAATAAGGATGGAGAAGCTGATATAGATTTTGTTGAAGTAAAGCCAGGTGATTTAAAAAAGATGGCTAAGAAATATAAATTAGATGCTGATGAGTATGAACCAGGAATGGTAATGCTTAAAGGAAAGAAAAAAGATATTGTAGGTTTCTTAAAAGATCGTAACTATGATATGGCTGATCAAGATATTGAAGGCATCTTTCCTGAATTATTAGAAAACAAAGAAGATTTTGAACCTCATATGATGTATGATCCTAAAACAGGAAAAGGTTATAAAGCTGAAACATATGAAGATCATTTAAGAATGGGCAAAATGGGATATGTTCATGAAAAACCAGAAAAGATGGATGAAGCAAAGAAATTTAAACCAGGTGATATGTGGTCAAATGATTTTGATTATGATGGAATGTTAAAGTTTGCATTAACTGTTAATGAAAAAACACCTATTAAGAAACTTAATCAATTATTTGATTCTGCAACAGATGTTAATTACCATACACCTTTTAGAAATTTAGGTATTGCTATTGATTGGATAGAAGATGGTGATAAGAAAGGTGCTAAAGATTACATTAAAATGTTTCACAAAGATATTAAGGACGAAATTAAAAGACAATCATAATGAGATTTATACTTACATTAGAAAAATTTACTAAACAGTATCAACAAAAAATTGATGTTAAAGATTTTAAGAAAATTAAAAAAGGTTCAAAGATCTTATATATGGGTGGCCAAGTAGAAGTATTAGATAATAATGGTTATGTTCTTAAGCTTAAAGGAGAAAACGGTAAAACCTTTACTGTTAATAAATCTCAATTTGATCATGGAGGAATGATTAAAGAAGGTGTATTAGATAACATTCATTTAATGGCAGATGCATCAAAAGATTATGAAGACTTTAAGAAAAAGTTTAAGAAAGGTTTTCCAAAGATATTCAAATCTACTCCTGATTTTATGGATTGGTTGTACGGAATGTATAAAGACATGGCACCTGATAAAGTAGAAGAAGTTAATGATGGAAAGAAAAAGAAAAAGAAAAAGGAATTTCATCCTGATATGATGTATGAAGGAATTGTTAAAGATTTAAAAAAGATAGGTGATGAAATTAACTATTTAGTTGATGCTGATGATGACACAAAAAAGATATGGAAGAAAGCAGGTTTTGATACTGATGATGACGATAATGTTATTCTTTATTCTTATGTAGCAAGTTCATGGCCTGAAACTAAAAAGCTTTTAGATAAAAAGAGAGTTAAGTATAAAGAATTAGAAGATCCTAATTCTGCTGGTGAATCTTTTATTGTATTTAAAGAATCAGTACAGATTAATGAAGGTATTGAATGGCAAGCTATTTTATTAAAAGATGCAATGTTAAAGTATAACACTAAACCAACTGGAGGGCCAGTAGGCTCATTACATTTTGCTGGTAAAAATTATGCGAAAGTTCCTAAAGGTACATTCTTAATTGGTTTACCTGGTGGTCTCTTTGCCGTTAATCTGAAAAAGAAATTTGCAATGCAGTTAACGAGTGGTAGTAGAGAGTGGTTGGATGCTCAAGATAAATTAAAAGACAATGAGGTCGGTGGAACAAATATGGCTCCGGAGTTTAGTAAGTGGAGACAATACTTAAAAGAATCAGTTAATGAAGCTAAGGATCAATGGAAGGAAGAACGTGAGTACATTAAACAAATGGCTGATGATAATAAATCATCCGTATATAAGATGGCCGATTATGTTCAATTCTTAGGGCTAATGAATCAAAAGCAATGGGAAAAGTTTATGTATGGAATGTACAAAAAGGACTTACAAAAAACAGACACAAAGACTAAGAATAAAATTTATAAAGTTTTTGCAAAAATGTTTGAAGGTAATTTATTTGAATTATCATCTCAACAAGATGGCACAAAAGATTCAAACGGTAAACATAAACATGAAGATCATATTGAAGAAGACATTGAAGCACTGTGGAAAAAAACCTACGGTGAGGATTTTGTAAAACATTATCCAGCTATTGTTAAAATTATCAGACAAAGAAAGATTAAAGATAAAAGAGAAATTGCTAGAATATGGCAAGATACTTATGGTGAAGATTTTGAAAAAGAATATCCTGCTCTTTACAATAAACTATAATCATGAAATACATAAAACCACTTAATGAAGGAAGACCTATGTTTAAAGACACTCCTAATGAATTTGCATATTTAGATTTTAATGCATGGGCATATAAGAACAGAGGCAAAATTAAAAAAGAACTTAAAGGCATTAAAGACGGTACTCAATTTTTTATAAAATTAAGAGACCTTTGGCAACAATGGGCAAATAAAGAGGCAAAAGAATGGAGCTATCTACATTCAACAGATTTAGCTAAAAAAGATTTTGGTAGAGCCTTAGCAGTTTTATTAAAAGGCGATGACTTAATTATAAAACGTTCTACAAATAAACTAACAGATTTAAAATAAATAAAAACAAAAATGAAAAAACTATTTACACTTTTATTAGCAGCTACTTTATTTGTAGCATGTAATAATACTAAAACTGAAAAGGTTGAGGTAGCATCAGATCCTATCACTGTATCAGTTAAAGTTACAAATTCAACCGATCAAGACCAAACTTTTAAATTAAGTTATGGTATAGATGCAAAAGATACTCTAGTAACTGTTAAAGCTAAAGCTACACAAATGATTGAATCAAATTGTAGTGGGCATGATTGTACTGAGTGGATTGCGGTTAATCCAGGATTAATAGGACCGGCTGGAACTAAGAATCCTTCAGGTGGAGAATTTAGATTATCTTGGCAAATTGTTTCACCAGGATTAATGAAGATGACATATTGGGATGAGTCAGGCCAACCTATGGATGATAGAATATATTCTGCTGATGTAGAATGGAAATATGAATTAGTTTGGGGTACTCCTGTAGCAAATGACCCAGGACAAAAAATTTCAGCTGGAAACCCATGGACAAATTCATTAGAAATTAAAACAATGAAATGTACAACCGTTGCAGATCCGTCTAGCCCAACAGGCTTTTCATGTAATTAAAAATATTAAAATCATAAAAAGGCTGGTGTAAAAACCAGCTTTTTTTGTCTTACTTGTTAACAATTATTTAACATTTAATTAATATTGAAATAAGAAACAATCTGTAGTTTTCTCTATAAATAATATATGGAAACTAAAACTAAACTCGACATTACACCTGCAATTTATGTCTTAATTATGATTGTGGTTTTTGCATTAGGAATCTAATATATAATTCGCAGTTCTTTCAGCTCATGACGTTGAGCTTAAACCTCCAAAATAATTTATTACACAATGAAGAAATTCTTATCAGCCTTTTATGGCCTTTTTCTAGCTACAGGCATATCTGCACAACAATGTGATTTAGAAATGCTAAACATGGATTGGGATGACCAAACCATAACATTAACTTTAACTGACAATATTTGTTCTAATTCATCAACACCTTCATGGGTACCTTCTCCTGATTCTGTATATGTAGTACAATTAGGATTTAGTTATGGTGGTACTACTTGTATCATTGCATCTAATTCTACTAACTTTTATCCACCTCTTGGTTTAAATGACACTCTCACATATTCATTCTCCGATTGGACTGATCCTTTCAATTGCTTTGATAATGCATTTACTTATTATCAAGAAACTTGCATGGCTACTGTTTCTGTTGTAGGTCCTAATAATTCTATTAACTTAGATATGAATAACGGAAATAACTATATAGGATTCAATCCTGTATGGGATAACTGTTATGATGTGGTTAATGTTACTGAATTGATAAATGTTAACAAGGAAGTAATAGGTGTATTTGATTTTCTAGGTAGATATGTTCAAAAAGAGATAGCCGGGTTAGAACCTAATAACTTATATCTTATCCGCTATAATGATGGAAGTACACAGAAAGTCTTTTTAAGATAGACTCTCATCTAGAAGGGAGATAATTGATTACATATATACATACATATAATATAACTAATGATGCTAGCCCCTCTCTATCATCTTTATATGTTGCAGAAAGACCTATATTAACTATATAATATGGGTCTTTTTATATAAAACAAAATTCATTTTTTACATATAATAATAAATTAGATACTATGGACAATTGGTTAGACCAAGCAATTTATAATTCTTATCAAGTTTTAACAGGTTGGTTCACTATGGAAGAACTGGTAGATTATTTAGATAATCGAAGAGAAGAAGCAGATTTACCTGAGGATGATCTTTCAACAATGCCAGTGTTTTTTATTCCTCCTAACGAGGAAGCTGATAATGAAGACATAGATGCAATGATTGCACACTTTGAGCAACAAGAGGCTTATGAAGAATGTGCAGAATTAATGAAATTAAAAAAGTAAAGATGAAAAGAAAAAGAGAAATGAAAAAATTCTTATTGAATTACAAAGGGAATAAATATAAAGCAAATAACCTTGTAAGTTTATTATGGAATTTTGCAACAGGAAATATAAGTAAGTAAATGGGTACATGGATCATCATAGGAATAGTAATGTTTGTATTATGCTGGTGTTGGCTAGCTTATGAACTTTATAATGCACCTTTAATGCCTGATGATTTTGATTTAAAAGAAGAAGACATCTGGCCAATGGAGGAAAGACCTTGTAATGAAAACTTTGAAGAAGATTATGAAAATCAACCTTTTGGTGATTAGAGATTAGGGGGATTAGCTCAGATGGCTAGAGCGCCTGCCTTGCACGCAGGAGGTCATCGGTTCGACTCCGATATTCTCCACTTATAAATTAAAAAAAATGAAAATGGAAACAATTGCAATACTACTTTTCGGAGGTGGCTGTTTTGCCTTAGGAGCTTATACTGCTACACAACTTAGTGGATGGATTGAATCAAAAGTTGCTAAAAAGCTAAAAGAAGAAAAGCATAATGAAACTAAAAAAGGTACAACAAGAGTATAAAGAAGCTTTACCTGGTGAAATACCTAATGCTGTTATTGAAAACTTTTTATTTGGTTTAAGTGGAGCAGTCATTGTTCCTTTTATAGCTGTTAGGTTTGATGTAGCAGTTTTAATATGTTATATGATACATTACTTTTATATTAGTAAAGTAATTAATAGACCTAAATATGTTACATCATTGGCTAAGTTTATTTTATTTCCTATACCTACAGCTTTAGGTGGTTTTACTGGTTATAAAATAGCTTACATAATATCAAATTACTTACAATAATATGTTTGGACAAATAGAAAAATATAAAGAAACTTGGAAAAATAATAGGACTGTAACTATTAAAGATCTTTTTTCTGAAGAAGATGCAAATCAAATATGGCAAGATTATAAAAATCATAAAGGGTTTGAGCCATGTTTCTTTACTGGAGAAGCAGAAGAAGATGGCAGTGTACCTTTAAGATTTGCTTCAAAAGGAAGTCCTAATTATACTTTGTGGACAACAAAAGTTAATGAGATGAATGCCAATAATGAATTTACATATAGATTCAGTAGAACGAATTGGATGCATGGACTATTAGTGGGCTTATGGAGGAATGAAATGTTTCTTTCAACAATATCTTATATTACTGGTGAGGAAGAACAATTAATTTGGGATCGTGATCGTACATTTACTTCTAAATATGAAGAAGGTGATTTTTTAAACCGACATACAGATCATAATCATGGAAGAGTAGCTTTTGTATATCAATTAACTAAAGATTGGAATGTACAACATGGTGGATTGTTTCATAGGTTACCTGATTGGCAAAATGTTGATAAAACAGTAGTACCACAATTTAATCAGTTAACATTATTTGATGTTTCTGGAGAAGGTGTACCTCACATGGTTACACCTGTTGCTAATGGAATTAAAAATGCAAGAATGGGATACTCAGGTTGGTTCTCATAATAAAAAAATAGAAAAATGATATATTGGTTTACAGGGCAGCCTGCCCACGGAAAAACGGTTTTAGCAAATATGCTAAAGGAAAAGCTACCTAATGCTTTTCGTATTGATGGTGATGAGATGAGAGAATTGTTTACAAATAAAGATTATTCTATCAACGGTCGTGTGGTGAATGTAGGTACTGCTCAAAAGATTGCGCATTATTTAAATAATCAAGGTCATGATGTTATCGTATCTTTAGTCGCACCGTATGTTGATCAAAGAGAAGATTTTAAAAGGCTTATGGGAGATCAAATGATTGAGTTTTATGTTCATACAACTGATCCAAGAGAAAGGGATCATTTTAAAGCAATAGCTTATGTACCTCCAACAACAGAATATGTTGATATTGATACAACTCATGACACTGAAGAAGAATCTTTTCAAAAAGTAATTCAGAACCTTGATTTAACAAGTAAACCTTTTGATAGGAAAGGTTTTAATTTATATCCTAAAGGATCTTTACTTAATGAATTACCACCAGATGATTACCAATTAGATAATTAAATTATGTTACCAATTTCAAGAAGTAGAATAAATAAGATGCAAACAACAGAAAAAAAGAACACGTACTTTGTAGATATAGATGGAACTATATTTAAATACAGAAAATTTGAAACTTATCAAACAACTGAAGCAAAAGTAATAATTGATAGTAAAGTATTTTTACAACAAGTAAGAGACCAAGGTCATATGATTGTTTTAACAACAGCTAGGCCTGAATCTTTAAGAGAACATACTAAACATGAATTAAGCTTAAACAACATTCCTTATGATAAATTAATTATGGGAATAGAAAGAGGACCTCGTTATGTTATTAATGACTTGGATCCGAATTATCCCGGAGAACGGGCAATTGCAATAAATATAAAAAGAGATAGTGGAATTAAAAGCTAAAGCAGATAAAGAAAGTTCAAGCACTGAAGTAAAGTATTCAATGTTTGTAGGAAGATGGCAACCTTTACATAAAGGACATCTTTGGTTAATTAATGAAAGACTTAAAGATGGATATAATGTATGGTTAGCTATACGTGACGTTAAGCCTGATGAAAAGAATCCTTGGACAGCTCAAGAAATTGAAAAGATGGTTCATGAAGGTGAACTTAAAGATCTTATCGCAGACGGTAGGGTAATTACTTCAATCATACCTGACATTGAATCTATTAATTATGGTAGAGGTGTAGGTTATGATATAATTGAACATGTTCCTCCTAAAGAAATTGGAGATATCTCAGCAACTTCAATAAGAAATCAAATGAGAAAGGATGGAAAACTCTAAGCCTGTAATTAATAGAAAGAGGCATTTATTAAAAACTATAACATGGCGAATAATAGGAACTTTAGATACAATGGTAATTGCTTGGTTATTAAGCGGAGATCCACTTTTAGGTTTAAGTATTGGAGGAATAGAAGTATTTAGTAAAATGATTTTATATTATGCACATGAAAGAGTTTGGTATAAATCTAAATTTGGAATCAAAAAAGATGCATAAACCTATTGTACATTCTAGTTGGCAATTTCAAGTAAAGGAATTATCTAAACCTATTGAATTATACTGTGACATTTTATCTAGGACTATTAAAAATCCTAATGCTCTTAAAGTTTTTTGGTCAAATGAACCTAAAGAAATATTACCTAACGTTCATCAACATTTACTTCATAACCATTCTTTTTATGATTTAATTTTTACATGGGATCCTACTTTATTAAGTTTAAGGAAAGCTAATATTAAATCTTATATGATGTTTCATTGTTGGTGTGCGGCTTATGCCAGAGAATGTAATGGGATCTTTAAGAAAGATTTTAATATTTCAACAGTAGTAGGAGACAAGATGGATTTACCTGGCCATAGGCTTAGGAATGAATTATGGATAAAGAAAGACAAAATTACTATACCTAAAAACTTTTACAAAAGTAGTAAAGGAAAACCTTTAGATGGTGAAGGAAAGGTTCTAGGAGATACTAAGTATGAATTATTTGATTCTCAATTTCATATTGCTATAGAAAATATAAATACCCCAAACATGTATACTGAAAAGATTAATGATTGCATGATAACAAAAACAGTTCCAATTTATTGGGGTGCAGCTGATATAGGAAAGGTTTATAACATAAAAGGTATTATTCAAGTTAATAGTATTGATGATTTAATTAAAAAGGTTAATGCTATTACACCTGAAACATATAACAATATGAAACCTTATATCGAAGATAATTATCAAAGAGCTCTTAACTTATCAAAGATAACATTAGGTGACATAATAGAAAAAGAATTATGATAAACATAGCAATTGCAATTCCAGCTAGATTAAAAAGTAGTAGGTTAAAAGAAAAAATGCTACTAAGGTTTGATGGTAAACCTCTAATTCAAAATGTATTTGAAAAAGTATCTCGGTTCGGATATGATACTTTTGTTCTAACTGATAGCGAAAAAATTGCTCAACATATACCTAATAAAAATGTTATATTAACAGGTGAAGAAGAAAACGGAGCAGCAAGAATTTGTAGTCAGAAAATGAAGTTTGCTGATTATGATTATATCATTAATGTTCAGGGAGACATGTTAGATATAACATATGAAACTATAGAACCTATAATTAAAACTATAGGTGATCATAAAATTGTTATTACCGGATATACTAAAGGATATACTACAAACGGAGTAAAGATTATTCATCAAGGTAAGTTTGCTTGTTGGTTTACTAGAAAAGATATAGGTTATGGTGATTCTCACTTAGGAATATATGCTTATCCTTCAATATTTTTAAATAAGTATTCATCACTTATAGAAAACTATCCTAGTGAAAGTTTAGAGCAGAATAGAATTTTAGGTTCTAACTTTAGGATAATGGCCGTTGAGGTAAAATATGATGGTAGAGAAATTAATACAAAAGAAGATTTATGAACCAACCAATTATAATAGCTGGGCCTTGTCAACATGAAAGTTATGAACATAGTTATAAAATAGCTAAACATTGTAAAAGTGTTTGTGATTCGTATGGCATAGAGTATTATTTTAAAGCTAGTTTTGATAAAGCTAATAGAACACATAATGATTCTCAAAGAGGATTAGGTTTAACTGCTTGTCTGGGTGATTTTTCTAAATTAAGAAAAGAATTTAAAATAACTACCGACTTCCATGAAACACACCAAGTAGATAAATTAGAAGTTGATGTATATCAAATACCGGCATTTTTATCTAAACAAACTGATTTACTTCAAAAGGCAATATCAACAAGTAAAATTATTAATATAAAGAAAGGACAATTTATATCACCTAAAGGAATACATGGAATTGTATCTAAAGTAGGTAAAGAAAATGTATGGATTACCGAAAGAGGTTCATTGTTTGGTTATGATAAGATGGTCATTGATTTTGAAGGAATTCAGTATATGAAAGACAGTTATGACATACCTATCTTTTTAGATATTACTCATAGCATTAGTGAAAGAAAGTATGCTAAAACAATGGCTGGGTTAGCTGGTAAGATGGGATTAAATTTATTTGTTGAAGTACATGATAATCCAGATGAAGCTCCTTCGGATGGCAAAAAAATGATTAACATTGATCAATTTGAAAATATAATTAAACACTATTTACAATGAAACAGGAAATGCAAAGATGGTTAGAAGATAGAGGTGATAAAAACCACAATCTTAATTACAACCTTAATGAAAACTCAATAGTAATTGACTTAGGTTCTTATAAAGGACTATGGGCAGAACAAATACTAGAAAAGTTTCCTACATGTAACTTATATTTAGTAGAACCTATTCAATCTTTTTATGATGTTTGTAAAACTAAATTTAAACCTAAGAAGTTTCAATTAATTAATAATCCAGTAAAATGTAGATGTGTAGGTATTGGTCTAAAAAATGAAAAGGTAAATATTTCTTTAAATGATGATGCTACCTCAAGTAACTCTGAAGGTGATACGGAAATTGAATTGATAACAATGAAAAGACTTTTAGATGAATGGAATCTAAAGACAGTTGATTTATTACAAATAAATATAGAAGGTGCTGAATATGAACTATTAGAGAATTGGATAAGCACAGGTTTGATTAAACGATTCAAAAACTTACAAATTCAGTTTCATAGGCATCCAATAGGGCCGTCTGATTTTGAGAGTAAAAGAAAACAAATTCATAAAGATTTAAAAAGACTAGGATTTGTTTGTAAATTTAAATATGATTTTGTATGGGAAGGATGGAAGAAAAAGTAAAAATTTATATAAGAACATATCCAAGATCAGGTACTCATTTACTTAGTACCCTTATTCACTATAGGTATGGTTTTTCTCAAATGACACCAACATTTGTTAAACCAATTGAACATGGAAAAGAAAACTTAGAAATGTATACGGCTCATTATGCTGAAGATGAAGGTTGGGGTATAAATGGAAGAATATATGTATTAAGAAATCCTGCTGATTGTATAAGCAGCCAATATTATCGAAGATTTAAACCTGAAGTAGGAAAGATGGATAAAGAAAAATTTGATACCAATGAAATACCTTTTTCTCATGATCATTCTCCAGGATTTATACCAAGTGTATGGAATGAAGTAGGAGCTTATAATGAAATGTTACAAAGTATTCAACCTTATGACTTAGTTCTATATTTTGAAGATCTTATACATAATCCTGAAAAAGTTATAAAATTATTAGATTCTTATTTTTTAATAAGATTCGGTATAAATGTAATAGAGGAGCCTAAATCATTAGAAGAGATAAAAGAAATAAGTTATGGGTATTACAATAAAGAACATAGATCTTTAAACATATTAGGTGAACATGACAAAAAGAATTATCAATATGTTAAGGATACAATAAAACCTTATATTGAAAAATTTATAGATAAAGAAAATAAGTATCTTTTATATTATGCCTAAGTTACCAAAAGAACAATATGAATTCTTCCAAGATAGGTTAGATGCAGTATCTCTAATTATGGAAGGAATCCTACAGCAACACCCAGTTGCCAAGATCAATCCTCAAATCAAAGATCATATCACAGCATCTGTTGATGAATTATATAAAGCAGCACAGTATATTAGAGAGAACTGTTAAAAATTGTTAAAATTGTTAATAACTTTCTAAAATAACTGCCAAAGTATAGTACAAAACCCAACAAATAGTATTATATTTAAATATAATTTAAAAAACGGAAAAAATGACAAATAACTTTAAACCTCTATCCGAAACTTACTTTGCAAATGAACCTTTATGTGAAGTTAGAGTTTCTCAACTATTAAATGGAATGAAAACGACAGGTTCAGCTGTAGATGCAGCTAACATGTTTCAAGAATCTTTTTACATCAACGAAGCTCCACTCTTATTTGACTTCTGTAAGTGGATAGATAATGAAATAGGTGGATGTGGTCCGATTAACATACAAGATCTTTGGTATGCATTTAATCATCCACAAGAACAATTTTCTAAAAATGTTGCAAAGCATTGGAAAGAAGAAATGGAAAAAATTAATTCATATTGTTAATAACTTTTTGAAAAAAACAAGAATTTATAGTTCAAAACCCAACAAATAGTATTATATTTAAATATAATTTAAAAAACGGAAATATGGCAATTATTGATACATGGAGCAAAAAAGAATTTTTACAGGTAATGTCCGATGTATATAAAGAAGCATTCGGAGTAAGACCTAGAGGGATAAATTATTCTGAGTGGTCTCTGAAAGAACTCAAAGATGAGTTCATAAAGCTATCTCAAAATTGTTAATAACTTTTTGAAAAAAACAAGAATTTATAGTTCAATTCCCAACAAATTGTGTTATATTTATACTATAATTAATTAATACTAAACCTAAAAACGGAAAACATGGCAAAAGTACAAAAAATCAAATCAAGGCTAACTCAAATCTCAAAAGTTAAATATGAGAAGGGTTTGTTCGAAGCTCACAAGACAAATACTCCACTGGACGGATTGTTCAGTATTGATGGAGGTATTCCTAAAGCAACTAACTGGATGGTAGTTGGAGATCCTGGTGTAGGTAAATCTACTGTAACACTGGATATTATCGCAAATGCAAAAGCAAGCGGTTCAAAAGTATTGTTCATTTCAGCTGAGATGAACCAGGT
>MDSV01069288.1_pt1 | contig 24287 bp, 21 predicted proteins | sample 810851 | NCBI WGS metagenome assembly MDSV01 (sample SAMN05326640, study PRJNA326480) | marine metagenome | isolation source: seawater | place: Atlantic Ocean: North East | collected 2012 | reverse complement strand
TTCTCAATTGAAGATAAAGAAAAAATTGCACAAGCTTTAGACAATTTAGGTGTTGATTATATAGAAGGTGGTTGGCCAGGAGCGAACCCAACAGATACAGAATTTTTTCAAAAAAAACACAAATTTAAAAATGCTAAACTTACTTGTTTTGGTATGACTAAAAGAACAGGACATAGTGCAGATAACGATACTGGTTTATCGGCTTTATTAAATTCAAATACACCTGCTGTATGTTTGGTAGGTAAATCTTGGGATTTTCATGTGGATGTTGCTTTAGGAATATCAAATAAAGAAAATTTGGAAAATATAAGTGAAAGTGCAAAACATTTTATAAAAGCTAAAAAAGAGTTCATGTTTGACGCTGAACACTTTTTTGATGGTTATAAAGCTAATTCAAAATACGCAATTGAATGTATAAAAGCTGCATATGATCAAGGAGCTAGATGGATAGTTTTATGCGATACGAATGGAGGAACTTTACCTCACGAAGTTTCTAAAATAGTTGCTGAGGTATCTAAAATTGTTCCAGGAAAAAACTTAGGAATTCATGCTCATAATGACACTGGAAATGCTGTAGCAAATTCTTTAGCCGCAGTATTATCTGGAGTTCGTCAAGTTCAAGGAACAATTAATGGACTTGGTGAAAGATGTGGAAATGCAAATCTAATGTCTTTAATTCCAACATTTTTTTTAAAAGATGATTTTTCGTCAAAGTTTGAAACTGGGATTAAATCTAGCAATATTAAAAATTTGACAGAATGCTCTAGACTTTTAGACGAAGTGCTTAACAGGAAACCAAATATGCATTTACCATATGTAGGAGCGGCTGCTTTTTCTCATAAGGGAGGCTTGCATGTATCCGCTGTTCAAAAAGACCCAAAAACTTATGAACATATTAATCCAGAAGAAGTCGGTAATAATAGAAATATAGTGATCTCAGATCAATCGGGTAAATCAAATATTTTCTCCAGATTAAAAACTATAAATATTAATATTGATGAAAATGATCCTAAGATTAAAAAACTTTTAAATGAAGTAAAAGACAGAGAATTTATTGGCTATAGTTATGATGGAGCAGATGCATCATTTGAACTTTTAGCAAGAAGAATAATTGGTGAAATTCCAAGATATATTTTAATAACTGAATATGATGTGTCAGTGAAGAAAAACTCTTCAGGTAAAATAATTTCATCAGCAAAAGCTCAGCTAGAAGTTGATGGTGAAAAAATTATTTGCCATGGAGAAGGAAATGGTCCTGTAAATGCTTTAGACAATGCTATAAGACAAAATGTTGATAAATTAGCAAAATATTCTAAATATTTAAAAGATCTTAGACTTGTCGATTATAAAGTTAGAATTTTGAATACAGGAACTGAAGCTGTTACTAGAGTTTCTATTGAAAGTACAGATTCAAAAGGAAAAAATTGGTTCACTATTGGTGTGTCAACAAATATTATTGATGCTTCTTTTAAAGCATTAGTAGATAGTTTGGATTATAAGTTATTTAAAGATAATGCTCCAGCAAGTCTTTAATGTCATTTAATAATATTTCATTTATTTTGCATAAACCTCAATTATCAGAGAATATAGGTGCATGCGCAAGAGCTATTAAAAATTTTAATTTTAAGAAGCTTGTTATAGTCAATCCTAAGCCTATTTTTCCAAATGATAAAATTTTAGCAACATCAGTTGGAGCTAAGGATATTATTAGCAATAGTAATGTATATGAAACATTAGAGTCAGCGGTTAAAAAAGTCGATTTAGTTATTTCTACTACCTCAAGATTTAGAAATAAAAATGTAAAACATATTAGATTAAATGATTTAAATAAAATTGATTATAGTAAGAAAGTTGCTTTTTTATTTGGTTCTGAAGCTTCAGGCTTATCAAATCACGAAGTTAGTTATACAAATTATACTCTACAAATACCAACAAATCCTGATTTCAAATCTTTAAATCTATCACATAGTGTTATCATAATAGCCCAAGCAGTAGCCAGCTTATTAAGATTAAAGATTTCAAAGTATTCTAAATCAAATAAAATTAGATCTGCTAATAAAAAGGATATTCAAGATGTAACAAATTTATGTATTCAAAAATTGGAAGAAAAAAATTTTTTTAAATCATTCGAAAAAAAACCTATAATGCTTGAAAATTTAAGAAGTATTTTTTATAAAATGGAATTATCTAAAAAAGAAACTCGCATTTTATCAAGTGTAATTGCTAGTTTAGCTAAAAAAGGATGATTGACAAAATGAAGAGTAAGTTTATAAACCCTCATATTAAATGACAAAAAGACTTAATTCTAAACATAAAGTAGATAGAAGATTGAAGGTTAATCTTTGGGGAAGACCAAAAAGTCCTTTCAATTCTAGAGCTTATGGCCCGGGTCAACATGGTCAAACAAGAACCTCTAAATTATCAGATTATGGCATTCAGCTTCAAGCTAAGCAAAAACTTAAAGGTTATTATGGAAATATTAATGAGAGACAATTTAGAAACATTTATAGAAAAGCTGCAATGTTAAAAGGAGATACGGGAGAAAATTTAATTGGATTATTGGAAAGAAGATTAGATGCTGTCGTCTATAGAGCTAAACTATCTACAACTATATTTTCAGCAAGACAATTAATTAATCATGGCCATGTTAAAGTAAATGGTAAAAAAGTTAATATTGGAAGTTATGCATTAAAAGAAGAAGATACTGTAGAAATTAGAGATAAATCAAAAAAATTAGCTTTAATTGATATAGCATTAGCAAACAAAGAAAGAGAAACTCCAGAATATATTCAATTAGATGAAAAAAATAAAAAAGTTAAATTTGTTAGAACTCCAAAATTTGAAGAAGTACCGTATCCAGTTGTGATGGAACCAAATTTAGTAATTGAATATTATTCAAGGTAAGTTGAACTTCCTTAGTCTATTTAAAAGAAATCTTATTTACAAATTAAAAAAAAAAATAAACATTGATCTACAAGATGATATTGATAATTCCTCATTAGATGAATTATTTAAATTTTATAACACTGACAAAGCAAATTCAGTAGATAATGGAACTAAACAAGGACACGGTTTCGCAAAGTTTTATGAAAAAAATTTAAATCAGTTTAAAGATAAAAAAGAAATTAATATTTTAGAAATAGGTTCTTTTTCAGGAGCATCAGCAGCAGCATTTTCAAAATATTTCTTAAACTCTCAAATTTATTGTTTAGATATTAATATAAGAAATTTCAAATTTTATTCAAAAAGAATTCATGTTTTTGGAATGGATTCTTCAAATTATAAGATGATGACCACATTCTTAAATAAAATAAATTTCTTTAAAAAAATAAATACATTCGATATTATAATTGATGATGGATCACATATTTTGAGTGATCAATTACTTGCTTTAAACTTTTTTTATAAATTTATTGGAAAATCAGGCTTTTATATTGTTGAAGATTATAAGTTATTAGATCATTTTAATCATTTAAAGGATGTTAATGACATTTCAATTGAAGAATTAGCTAACAATGTTAGAGATAAAAAGACTTTTACTTCGAAGATAATATCAGATGATACAATAAATGATATCCTCCAAAATAATAAAAATATATACGAATACAAAGGTAATACAAAAAAATCAGATATTATTTTTTTTGAGAAAAAATAAAGTTTTTATTTAAAGACCAAAAAATCATTTTCATTTCCGCTTTCATCATCTCCTAAGTTTTCATTATCAGCAAAATCCAAAAAGAAATCATTATTATCATAACTTCCTTCATATTTTATTGGCTTCCATTTTCCACTTGATTCATCAAATTTCCCAAAATCAGTACTAGCTTTTGCCTTTCCTACAATAGTATAAAATTCAGATAAGTAACCATCAAAGTATTGAGGAAGGCTTTCTTTTCCACCTCTTGCACCAATAAGTGTTTCTTTGTCAGTGTTAGAAAAAACAGAAATACTATAATTTTGATCTGGATCAATGTTTGTTGAAAAAGAAGTCTCTCTTACACCATTCACATAAATTTTAACTCTATCGCTAGCTGTTTTTAATTTTGTATCGATTATAATAATTATTGAATACCATTTGGAATCCAAAAATAATCTATTAGTTATTTTATTAATTTTATAACTACCTGGATAATCATAAAGTCTTAATGCATCATCCTCAAATTTTAAAGTAAAATCTTGGATATTGTCAGAAGTTGAATTTGAAAATATCCATTGAGTTCCTGTGGTTGATCTTTTAACCCAAAAAGATAAACTTAATTTTTTTCTATCAATTAAAGAGGAAGTGGATTCAAAAGTTTTTGTAAGACTTGATGCATTGGCAGGATTAAATCTCATAGAGCTAGCTACTTCATAACTGTCAGTTGATAGAGACTTTGCTGGATTTATTGCTTCAAACTCTTCAATTTTGCTAATTAATCTATTTTTTTTACCATTGATTATTTTAAAACCAAAATTATTTTTTGCTGAATAACCACTAGCACCATGCACACAAGGTGTTTTTGCTACCCAACAACCCTGACCAATATTAGGAATATAAACTTTAATATTATTTCCTAGGTCAATTTCATCAGAAGTTTGATGTTCAACATAAAAAAGAGGAAAATTGTGATTTGTGACTCTTAAAAATTCATCATCAATTCTTTTTAAATTTCTTGCATTAAAAATTATTATTGAAAGTACAATTAAAGAGATAGTTATTTTCTTTTTGTTAATAGATAAGAATTTTTTACTACCAAGATAAATTGACAAAGGAATAAACCATATTATACATAATAGATAATACCCTCCATATCTTAAAGCTGGATGGTTAAAAAACCACTCTAAAGATAATATAATTGTTATTATAAATAATGACCAGGTAATTTTTTTATTTTTTTTATCAGGAATTTCTTTTTTTGGACCTCTATATAACAATAAAAATATTAATGAGAATACAAGCATTGCTCTTAGAGTTTCGTTTCCCTTGTACTCAAAATATCTATCATACCAATTACCTACCCAATTAATTCCTTTAATGTAATTTTCGGGGTCTTTAACTCTATAATTGATACCAGCTCCAGCTTTAGACCATTGATGATACCACTTGTTCATATGTTCAACATCTTTTTTTGACAATGACCAACTAAGCTTATTTTCAAAACAAGTTTGTTTTACAGGATAAATTGCACATCCTGTGTATGCAATATTAATTGATAATAATAATGAAATTATAAAAAAACTAATAATAAATGTCTTTGATAAAAAAAATTGTTTTAAAATTTCTTTAAAATTAAAAAAGAAAAAGAAAGGTATTAAAAAAATTAAATTTAAAATAAAGAAAGATTTTAAAGTTGTTGAATATACAATTAAAAATACAATTATTGAAAGATTTGAAGAAAACCTTGTATTATCAGTCTTTAATTTAAGCGTAGAGTAAATTAATGGAACTATTAGTAATAAAATAATTTGTCCTGGTAAATCAGTTCCATAACCACCAATTCGACTATATTTAACATTGATGAATATTAATGTTAATAAGTAAAAAAAATATTCAAATTTCAATTCTTTAATTTTTTTAAATAATAAAAAATCAATAATCAAATAATTTGCAAAAATTAAAACAAACCATCCAAGAGAATGGAATAAATAGAATTTTATAAATGGTAGATAGATTATTGAATTAAAAAAAAATATTGATGAATGATGTCTGTATCCATGTTGGAAGTTTCCTAATCCAAAAATTAATTTATCTTCTGTTAGTCCAAGAGAATATGTTAAATGGTAATAAGAAAAATCATCATGATTAACTAAAATTAGTATTCCAATAAAAAAAATACTTATAATTAATATTAATTTGCTTAATTCAAAAAAAGATATTTTCTTTTTAAAAAAATAAAAAAAGGCACTTAATCCTATAAAATGTATTATTAAATTGTGAATATAATTATGTTTAACAAAAAAAATTGTAGTATATGATATGATAGTTAAGAAAAAAATTCCTAATAAACCTTGATACCCAAGATTATAGCTAAGAAGCTCTTTATTAGTAATTTTTGAAATTAAAAATCCATATCCAATTATTGAAAAAGTAAAAATTAATAAAAAAGAGTATAATAGTACGTAGTTCATTCTTGTAATTTATAGTAAATATATAGTTTAAGAGTTTTGTCAAAACATATTATATTAAAGGTATGGTTCAAAATGATAAACTTTGTGGATGGATTAATAACATTCCATTAAGAACAAACATCAATTCAGTTTCCAAAGATGAAGAGTGTGATTATTTAATTGTAGGAGCTGGCTATACCGGTCTTTCAGCAGCTAGAAAATTGTCAGAAATCCATTCAAATAAAAAAATAATATTAATTGATGCCCAATTAGCAGGAGAGGGAGCAAGTGGAAGAAATTCTGGATATCTAGTTGATACAACTTTAAATGATGGATTTACTTCTAATAAAGAATTAGACAACTACAAAAATAAAACTGACATTTATAAATTAGGAATTGATTATGTAAAAAAATTTATAAAAGAATATCAAGTTGATTGTGATTGGACTGAAAGTGGGAAATATTTTGCCTCATCAAAAATTGAAGATAAAAAAATTTTAACCAATTTTAGTAAAATTTTATCTAAATTAAATTTCAAGCATGATTTATTTTCCGAAAATGAATTAAGTGATAGATTAGGTACTAGTTTTTATAAATTAGCCCTTTATACAAAAGGGGGTATTTTACTTCATCCTGGAAAATTAGCTAGAGCTATGATTGATACATTGCCTAAAAATGTTAAATTATATGAAAATTCTACACTTTTAAATTGGAATAAAAATAAAGATGTCATTTTATGTAATTTTAAAAATGCAAATATAATTACAAAAAAAATTATATTCTGTGCAAATGGATTTTTAAAATCATTAGGTATAAAATCAAATTATAGCTTTCCATTAACATTAACAGCAAGCATGACAAGACCTTTGAAAGATAATGAATTTAAATCCATTGGAGAGCCAGACGAATGGGGTGTTCTTCCAGTCAGACCTATGGGTGCTACTGTTCGTATGACAAAAGATAGAAGAATATTAGTAAGGAATACTGCTGAAGTATTTAATCCCTTTAAAATGAAAGAAAGTGAAATTAAAAAAAGGTCAATAAATCAATACATGAGTATTAAAAAAAGATTTCCAGAATTTCCACCAGATATAATTGAATCTAGCTGGTCAGGTGTTGTCTCTAGATCAAGAAATGGTTCACAAATATTTGAAAAAATAGACAAAAATATTTTTGTTGCAGGATGTTATAATGGATCAGGTATTGGTGTTGGAACCTTATTTGGTGAACAAATTGCGATTAAAGCAAGCGACGAAAATTCATCAGAAATTAATCTTATAGAAAGTAGAATTAAACCCACATGGTTACCACCTGAGCCATTTTTAAGTATAGGTGTTAAAGCTAGACTTATGTATGAAAAATTAAAAGCAAAAAGTGAAATCTAAAATATTATTTAAGTAAAAAATTAATATCTATTTTACCAAAACGTTCGTTATTCATCTTAACATATTTATTATCAATATGTTTTATAATTGAGTAAATCGGGATTTTATTAAAGTTTATAAATGGTAAAAAAAACCTATTATGATAACCCTTTGGAACATTTATATATCCAATGATTATATTAGCTAATTCTTTAATTGGGTATAAAGTTTTCATAACTTTATGACTTATACCGTAATCGATTCCAATTAATTTACTTTTTATACATTCTTTCATTAAATCACGATCCATAAGGCATGAAGCATGATAAGGATATTTTAAATTGATAAACCCAAATTTTTTCGACTTTGATAATATTTTTGGAGTATCTTTTATTTTAATTATTTTTGGATTGTCTACAGAGATTAATTTTTTACCATTAGTTTCACATCTTAAAAAAGCAGGAATAAAATTAAATTTTTTTAAAATTTTTCTTGTAAAAATCCAATAATTAATATTTTTTTCGTTTATTAAAATATCGTCTTCTAGATATAAAAAATGTGAGAAAGATTTATTTTTATAGCTTTTTTTCATAAAATCTAAACAATACCAAGGAAGTAAATTAGGTTCAGGAATATTTTTTATTTTTATAATATTAAATTTTTTTAAACTATTATTTAACTTTGTCTTAAGAAAACTATAGCTATCTTGATTCATATCATTAGTTATAACTGTTACACTTTTTGAAAATTTATAGTTGCTGATATTTCTAAGAATAGTTTTTAAATTTTTAATTCTTTTTTTGTTATAATGAAAACAAATAACAATTGACATTTTTTTTGGAAATAAAGAAGATTTTTTTAAATTTTTTTCATATTCCAAAATTATTTTGTCATTAATGATAATGTTTTTATTTTCAGATAAAGTAATTTTATCTAAAATTTTATACTCATATTTTCCGAGGGATTTAAAAATTTTTCTTAATTTTGTAAGTAAAAAACTATTCATAATAAGCTTTATAACACAACTAGATCTTAGAGGTTATTTTAAAAAATTGAATAAATCCAAGGTGGTACTGAAGCTCCTTGAAAGAAGTAAGTTAATATAGCAAAAAGTATAAAGAAAAAAATTATTGGATATAACCAATATTTTTTTTTTGCACTCAAAATTTCCAAAAGTTTAATGAATAAATCCATACTTAATAATATATAATCGTTTAATAATTCATGTATATAATTTATTATAGATAAACTAAAAAATAATAAAAACTATTATTAATTATATGAATATTGAAAATTTTTGGTTGAAACAATCAAATTTACTGGAGTGGAAGCAAAAACCTTCTTTTGCCTATAAAAAAAAAAATAATAATTATATTGATTGGTATCCTGACGGTAAAACTAATATTTTTGATAATTGTATTACTAGAAATATAAAAATAGGTCTTGGAAAAAAAGTTGCTATTCACTGTATAGACAGAAATAAAAAAGTACAAAGTTATACGTATGAACAAATAAATGAAAAAGTAAACTCATTTTCAATTATATTAAGCTCACACCTTAAAAATAAAAAAATATCTTCTTGTAAGGTAATGATTCATGCTTCTGCATCATTGGAGTCTTCTATATCAATGTTAAGCTGTACTAAGCTTGGAATTCATTTTTCAGTGATATTCGAAGACTTGGCTCCTGAGGCAATTTCAAAAAGAATTTCACTATTTAAACCAGATATTTTTTTTTCAACTTTTAATAAAAAAATATTTGAAAAAACTATTTCTAAAAAGATAACAACAAAGAAAAAGCCAAAATTTTTATTTTTCAATGAATTAAAATCTTTGAGTAATAAAAAGATTGTTATTTTAAAAAGTAAAATAATTAATGGTAGTAAAGAAATGTTTACACTTTTTACTTCTGGTTCTACTGGTGTACCGAAAGGAATCACTCATGCTTCTGCCGGGTATTTAATTTATACAAAATACACTTGCAAGCATCAATTTGGAATGAATAGAAATTCAATTATACTAACTGCATCAGATGCAGGATGGTTAAATGGTCATACTTATGCATTATTTGGTCCTTTGTCTTTTGGGGCCACTGCTGTTTTAATTGAAAAACCGATGTTATTAATTGATGATTTGTTTTTAAAAAAAATACTAAAACTAAAAATCACTATTTTATATTTGCCAGTAACTTTAATACGATTAATGAAAATAATATTTAAAAAAAAAAAATTTCAAACAAAATATCTTACAACGCTAGGATCAATGGGAGAGCACATAGCACCATCCGTAGCAGAATGGTTTGCAAAAAACTTTACAAATAAGAACAAACCTATAATTAATGCTTATTATCAAACAGAAAATGGAGCAATAATAGCTTCACCTACCTATAAACAAAAGACTTCCCAAGTTCCTCACGGATCTGCAGGAGAGCTTGCAAGCAAGTATTTAAAAATAAATAAACTTTATAAAGATAAGAAAACTGAAATGAAAATATTAACACCATGGCCTGGGTGTATGAAAAGTATTTTAAATGGAAATAAGGAATGGAAAAAATATTGGGATGAATCTAATAACTTTAGAATGTTTGATCTGGCTACAATGAGAAACAAAAATATCTTTATACACGGTAGGACTGATGATGTAATAAATATTAGGGGGCATAGGATTGGTTCAGAAGAAATTGAGTCTGTTGTATTAGGAGTTAAAGATATTTATGAATGCTGCGCAATATCAATACTCAATGATTTAGAAGGCCATGTTATTTATTTATTTGTAGTATCTAGAAATAATAAACTCAATAATGATATCTCAAAAAAAATAGTTTCAAATTTTGGTTCATTTGCGCTACCTAAAGAAATTTATTATATAAATGAATTACCTAAAACTAGAAGTGGAAAAATTTTACGTAGACTATTAAGATCAATTTTGATAGATCCCTATTCAAAAAAATATGGGGATTTATCTACAATGTTAAATAGCAAGGTAATTCAAGAAATTAAGAAAAAAATTATTTATAATGTCAAAAATTGATTTAGAACAAATAATTTCAATAGTTTCAAAACATATTAAAGTTGAAGCAAAAAATATTAATATAAATTCTAAATCGAAAGATTTCTATCAGTGGGATAGTCTCGCGCAGGTCAACATAATTTTAGAAATAGAAAAAAAAACTAACCAAGAAATTGGTGCTAATAAAATGGGTGAGTTAACATCTATAAAATCAATAGTAAATCATTTAAAATAATAAAGTGTTATTTCATAGTCCTGTATTTTTATTCTTATTTTTACCAATAGTTTTGTTTTTATATTACTATCTATCTAGATTTTCAAAATTTGCTCATGAATATCTCTTAATTGTTGCTGGAATTTTTTTTTATGCTTGGTGGAATGTTTACCTATCCCCAATAATTATTATTTCAATAATTTTTAATTTTTATTTTGGTAATTTAATTAAGGATGAGCTACGCAAAAATTATAAAAAAAAATTCTTATTTTTGCAATTTTTTTTAATATATTATTTTTAGCAATTTTTAAATACGCAGATTTTATAATTGAAAATATTAACTTTCTATTTAATTCAAATATAGATTTACTTAATTTACCATTTCCATTGGCAATGAGTTTTTTTACATTTCAAACAATAGCCTATTTAGTAGATTGTTATGATAGCAATATTAAAAAAACAAGGTTTACTCAATATTCTTTATTTATAATTTTTTTTCCACAATTAATCGCAGGTCCGATTGTTAAATATAATCATATGATGTCTCAATTTGATGATCAAAATAATAGATTTATTAACAGACAAAATATAAATCTAGGTTTAGTTATAATTTTAATTGGACTATTTAAAAAAATAATTTTAGCAGACAATTTAGCTATATTTGTAGAAAATGGTTTTTCAGGATCTCAAAATTTAGAATTTTTCGCTAGTTGGTTAACTTCTTTAAGTTTTACTTTTCAAATTTATTTTGATTTCAGTGGGTACGTAGATATGGCGACAGGTATTGCCTTATTATTTAATATTAGATTGCCAATTAATTTTAATAGTCCTTATAAAGCTACAAGCATTATCAATTTTTGGCAAAAATGGCATATTACACTTGCAAACTTTTTAACAAATTACATTTATTTTCCGTGGGTTAAATCTTTAAAAAAAGTAAATTTTTTAAAAATAATGATTATAATTTTTTTTGTATTTCTCATTGCGGGTATTTGGCACGGACCTTCGTGGCTATTCGTAATTTTTGGAGCGTTGCATGGATTAGGGTTAATAACAAATCATGTTTATAGAAAACTATTTGATTTCAAATTGAATAAATATATTGCTTGTTTTCTCACTTTTAATTACATAAATCTAACTTTTGTATTTTTTAGATCTGATAATCTAAATAACTCGCTTAGTATAATTAAAGGTATGTTAGGATTAAATGGTTTTGAACTAACAAATTATTTTCAAGATAAAATAAATATATTAATAATACTCTTAATTGCTTTAATTATAGTTTTTTGCTTTAAAAACACTAGTTATTTGATTGATAAATTTAAAACTGAAGTTAAAAAAAAAACTTAATTAAATCCAACTTGTAATATCTTATCAGCAATAACCTTGTGGCCAAATTCATTTAAATGCATGTCATCTTTAATATATATTTTACTAATCCAATTGCTGGAATTTTCTTTAATAATTTTGAAATCAGGAAATAAATTTATCAATTCAGTGCAAGAAACTTCTCTACATAAATTATTAGCAAATTTTTCCCAATTAAAATTATTTTGGCCATATTCTAAAGCATCTGGCCAAGGGTAAATGATTATGTAAAAATCTGCATTAATTGATTGAGCCATTTTTGAAATTTCTTTCATGTTTTCTGTTACTTTAAAAATACCTTGATTAAAACCGAATGGTTCCCATAACCACTGTTCTGTTTCTTCTATCTTGGTATACAAAAAACTACCCCAAGGTGTTTTAATTGATTCCTCAGGTTCTTTTCCTAAACTTTTAAAATATAATCTTACAGATCTAAAAAAATTATTTACACTTCTAGCTATCAATCTTGATACCTTAAAATTATTTCTTTTAATATTTTTTAGACTATTATTATCTTCTACATCAATAATATTTTTTTTTAACTTAACTGGATGGTCATATTCATTTTTTTTACCCCAAAGTGATGCTTCATTTGAGATATCAAGGACATCAAGGACAACAAAAATTTTTTTTGGTATAATTCCATTATTGATTAGTTTTTTTAATTGATAATTAAATACTGAAGTACTATATCCTGGTACACCTAAATTTATAATTTTGTATTCTTTATTTTTGTCTTCTATTAATCCAGTAAAAATTTTTTTGTAGTCTAATCCCATGCCATAAGCAAAAGATCCTCCAGAAAAAGTAGCAACTTTTTTTGAATTAGTATTTTTTTTTCTACCGCTATATCTATATCCATTATTATCAGTATAAACATCGTAACTTAGAGCATTTTTAAGCCATTTTTCTTTAGCATGACAATTCTTTTTAAGATGATGGAAATACTCAGTATATTTGTAACAATTATTTTGAACCTTCTTTTTATAAATAAAGTTACTAAATAGAATGTCTCCGATAATAAAAAAGAATAAGTATATAGATATATATTTGAGTATTTTATTCATTTTATTTAATCATTTTTATAATAGTTGTGAATATCAATAATATTAATTTAATTTTGACCAAACTAGATAAGAGTATATTCTAAAAAAAAAGTTCATATCATTTCTAAAATCTTTATTTAAGCTTGAAGAATAATTAAGTTTTTTTTTGAATTGAAATAGTGTTTTTTTTATCTTTTCAATACTAAAGCCGTAGTCGGCAAGATCAGATGTTTCTAATAAATCAATATAATCATCAAAAACCTTTTTAAATATAAAATACATATCGCTTCCTGGTCTACCAGTTTTGTTTTTTCTATTAAGAATTTTTTTTGGACAGGTTTCTCTCATTGCAAATCTTAACATACCCTTAGACATATTGTTATAATAAAAGTCTTCTGATTTTATAGAAAAAATATAATCAACAAATTTATGATCTAAGTAAGGAGTTCTGTTTTCTATGCTCGATGACATAGAATTTCTATCTGACATCCTTAAAGCAATTTGTAAATCATTTGTAAAAATAGAGTTTTTAAGTGATTTTTTAAAAACATTTTTATTAGAAGCTCTAAGATCATTCCATTTTAAATTATAATATTTATTCTTATTAGTATTTGAATTTAAATATTCAAAAGCTTTATTATTTTCAAAATCCGTAAGATTTTGATTTATATTTTTTTTTAAATTTAAAATATTTTTTTCTAATAAATCTTTATTCAAATTTCTTTCAAAAACTATTTTATCAAATTTTTTAATTTTATTATCATTTAAAAGTTGCCACATATAATATAGAAACATTCTATCGTAACCACCTAAGACTTCATCAGCGCCCTCGCCGGTAATAACAACTTTATATTTTCTTTTTATGATTTCTTGATTTAATAAAAACTGATATAAACTATTTGTTCCATGAAATGGTTCATCTTGAAAAGATAATGCTTTTTTAAAGTTATCAACGTTTATTTTGTCGTCCAGATTTATGTATTCATGAGAAATTTTTTTTTGCTTTATAAAATGATTAATATATGGTTTTTCGTTGTATGTATATTTTGGTATTACTGTAAAAGCTTTAATATTTTTTTTAAAATTTAAAGAACTAGCAACTACAGATGATGAGTCAATTCCACCACTTAATAAAAAAGCTATTTTAACGTCTGATTGTAAATGTAATTTTAAACATTCGTTATAAATATCTAAAAATTCTTCCAGAATAAATTTTTTTTTTCAGAAAATTTTAAATCATAGTATTTAGATATTTTAATAGTATTTTTTTCAAATATTAATTTTTTAGAAGGCTCAAGTCTTTTTAAATTATCATAAAAAGTCTCATCATTATTATCAAGGATGTTTCTAAACAAATATTTATTTATAGTTAAAGAATTTTTACTTAATTTGGCAATTTTATTTATATCTTTTATTTCAGAAGAAATTATTAAACCTCGATTTGTTTTAAGATAATATAAGGGTTTCTGCCCAAATCGGTCTCTGTAAGCAATGAGTTTCTGTTGATGTTTATCCCAAATACAAAAGCTAAACATACCTCTTAATTCATCTACAAAATTTTCACCATAGTAAATAAAACTTTTTAAAATAACTTCTGCATCACCATTTGATTTAAATTTAATATTTTTTTTTTTTAAACGATTTCTTAATTCTATAAAATTATATATTTCACCATTAAATACTAAAATGTATCTTTTATCTTGAGATATAATTGGTTGATCTGATTTATGAGTAACATCTATAATTGATAAACGTCTAAAATATGCAAGAAAATTATTTTCTTTATAAAATTTTTGACTATTTGGCCCTCTGTGGTTTGATAATTCATTTTTATAAGTATAATTTAAATATTTATTAGCCAGATTATTTTCATTAACAAAGCATATATAACCACACATAAATTTATTTAAATTTTTTTCACAACTTAATTTGAATTATAAAACTTAATTTGCTCTTTATTCCAATTTCCAAGTGGCTTTTCATCCAAGTAAAGTATGTGATTATCATTCCATTCCAGTTCTAAATGTTTCCATTTTCTTTGAAAATTATTTAATAAGAATCTCACATTGTTGGTTCTGCCATCAGTTAATATAATTGTTCCTGGAGTTAAAAAATTTTCATACTTTAATATATCTGATACCATCGGCATCATTTCAAAATCATTAACGGTAAAATTGTTAATTCTTCCTTTAATATTAACATGACTTGGGCCATCTAAATAAATAAAATCTGGATTTACTAAAGCATGAGATAAATACTCAGTAGCATATCTATTTTTATATTTTGTCATAACACATTTAGAATAATGAAAATTTACGTTTTTATTATAATATTTTGAATTTATAATTTTTTTTTTTGCTAAGTTTAAAAAAAATTTATTATCATCCATAATAGTTAAACTGTATGGGTTTTTAATTCTTGTAAAATGCTTAGAATTTTTTTTGCTCTTAATATCATTTAAGGCTTTTAAAATAGCTATTGATGAAGATCCACAACCATATTCTAAAATATTAATTCTGTTATTTAAATAAATCAAATTATAAAGGACATATAAATCTGCTAAATCAGGTGTGTGTGGTACCTTAGAAACTCTAATATCCTTTTTTTTTATTTTAGAAAAAATTCTTTTTTTTATATCGTTATCAAGAATGATTTTTGGAAACTTTTTACTTATAATTAGATTATTTCTAATAACATCATCGTTATTTTTAGCATTGATTAAATTTTTGATTTTTTTTGGTAACCTAATTTTAATCATTTAATTGATAGTATCCCTATAAAATTAATATCTTGATGAATTATCTGATTATTTTTAAAACCTGCTTTTTTTAAATTTATAATATTTTGTCTTGTAGTTAAGGGTTCAAGAATTCCGCGTATAGCTTTATTTTTATTAATAATTTCTTTTTCAGAAAAATTATTTTTCGATTTAAAGTCAACTAACATATCTGAAAAAATTTTTTCAAATCTTGAATTATTTGCATAAACTTTTTCAAATAATACAAATCCTCCACCAGGATTCAATGAATTATAAATTTTTTTTAAAATTTTTAATCTAAGATTTTGTCTTATAAATTGTAATGTATAATGGGAAATAATATAATCACTTTTTTTCATTTTTATATTTTCAACTACTTTATTAATCAATGTAATTTTTTTAAATTCTTTTGCACGCTTGAAACTCTTGAGCATATTTAACTCAGGTTCTATACCAATAAAATTTATTTTTTTTTCAAGGTTTAAATTATTAATCTTAACTAAAAGTGTTCCAGTAGAAAAACCAATATCATAACAAATAGAGTCTTCTCTTAAGAAATAAGTTGATAATTCGGAAATCAATTTTTGAGTTTTTAAATAGCTTGGTATACTTTTTTCGATGTGAGAATTAAATTCTTTATAAACATTTTTTCCAAATGTCCATTTACCAGTTTTAAAGGTTTTTATCATTTGCAATTGTTTTTATAATATCTAGTCTAATTGTCCAGAAGGAATTTTTAACTATGAATTTTATCACAAACGTACTAATCATTGAAAAATACGATGTCTAAAATAAAATATTTTTATAAAAGATTTTTTCTTTATTTAAGTAAAGGTGATTTTAAGTCTATTTTTTATAAATCATTTTTTACATTATTTGGAAATAATAAAATTGATTTAGACAAATTGACTTTTCAAAATAACCTTAGTTTAGATGAGCTTTTTTTAAGGTTTGGCTCTGATAAAGGAAAATATGATGGTAAAAAAACCTATGATCATTTGATTTTAGATAGAGATGTTAAATTTAAAAACTATGAAGAATGGATTAAAAGAGAAAATGCATATAATTTTGAACATCAACTTGGACATGATTTTACCAGTATATATGAGAAAATTTTTGAAAATTTAAAAGATAAAAATATAAATTTTTTAGAAATAGGTGTTGCAAATGGTCATTCAATAGCCAGTTGGTATAAATATTTCTCCAATGCATCAATAAATGGCATGGATATAAAAAAAAAAGATAAATTGTTTTATAAGGGCGATAGATTAAATTATTCAAGTGTTGATTGCTTAAATCAAAAGCAAGTAAATAATTTTCTTAAAAAAAATAAAAAGTTTGATGTTATAATTGACGATAGTAGCCATACATATGATGCCTTTTTTTTTAATATAAAAAATTTTTACAAACATTTAAATGATGGTGGGATCTATATTTTAGAAGATTTTAGAGGCGCTGATAGGGAAAGAAAGTTATCTCAAAAATTTAATAAAGAAAATAGTGGAATTTTTTTACAAAGAGACAAATATACTATTGAACAAATATTTGATTATATTTTGAAAAAAGAAAAGTTTAATCATTCTATTCTTACTTCAAATGATCTAGATTTTATTTTTGATAATACAGAAAAATCATCAATCATAAAAACAGAACATCCAAATGGAGCTTTGGCAATTTTATTTAGAAAAAATTAAAAAATATTTTTAGAAAATTAAATTTTTCCCGATAAATAATACCAACCTAAGCCTAAAAATTCATAAATAATTTTATTAAAACTATTGAAACCATTAATGGATGGTATTATCGAATAACTATTCCTGGTATTTTTAATATAATCATTAGGAATTACGACATCTAAGTTTTGTTTCTTTAAAGCCAAAATTGTTCTTTTATGATGAAGGGGATTTGTTGCTAATAATATTGGACCATCAAAATTTATATTAGAATTTTTTAAATTTTTTGCCATTTCAAAGGTATTCATACTTTCAGAATCTATATGGTAAAAATCATAAGAAAAATATTCTGAAATTAAATTAGCTGCTTTACTTCTTCTTATATTTTTATCTGATAAAAAAGATGTATTTCCACTTTCTCCACCTGATATAATCATAGGAATATTAAACTCATCTGCTAATTTTTTTCCATACTGTGTTCGGCTTATACTTTCTTCTGTTGGATGCCAATTTTTGTGTCTATCATGATAAATTCCTGAAGTTGGAATTAATACGTAAGAAATTTTTTTTTTATTATTTGAGATTTTGTAACTGTCACTATAAAAAAATTTATTAAGATTAGATGACAAGATAGGTAAAGATGTAATTAATAAAAATGTAAAACTAAATAAAATAATAATTTTTTTTAAAAGTTTAGATTTAATAAAAAAATATATTATAAATAACCATATAATTGGCATCGGGACATATAAAAAACTATTTAAAATGATATTTTTCAGGTCCAAGTTTTTCTCTCTAATTACTGATATTTGTTTAATTTTATATTACTATCAGATCTAAATTATTATTAAATCCAGTTTTTGTTTACCTAATCTTTTGTTTCCGTTTTCAGTCACAAGATATGTTTCACCTAAATTCATTGCCAATTCATTATCTGAGTCCATCAATATCATGTGCATGAAGAAGACATTACCTGGTTGAATGATGTAGCGATTACCGGTGTAAAGCATTGGCCAATCCATCCAGTTTGGTGAAAATGTTGAACCTAATGAATATCCGCAGGCATTCATTCTAGCTTTATTATAACCTAGATTATCAAATGTTTTGGCATGAATATCAAAAACAGCTCCAGCTGTTTTGCCAGGAACTAAATTTTTTTCACAGTTACTTAAAGCATCTATACAAGCTTGATGCATTTTTATATGTTTAGGATCAGCTTTCCCAGTTAGTATAGTTCTAAACATTGCTGAATGATAATGTTTAAATACTCCCGCCCATTCAATGCTTAATTGATCGTTATTGGATAAATTTCTTTTTTCCGCTTGATATCGGCATAGCAAAGCATTTTGACCTGATCCAATTATAAACTCATTAGCAGGATAGTCGCCACCACCTTCGAGTATTACCTTTTGCATTTCTGCTAAAATTTTAGCTTCACTGGCGCCAGCTCTCGTATATTTCCATGCTTCATCAAGAGCCTCATCTGCCAACTGGGCAGCTTTTTGAACATAAACAATTTCTTCTTGAGATTTAATAACTCTGTGTTTTGTAATTAATTCAGAATGATCTTCAACACTACAGTAGTTTTTTAGAGAACTATTTATCCTTAAGGCATTTCGTCCTGTCATGCCATATGCTTCATATTCAATACCAATTTTTTTGCCTTTTAAATTTAATTCAATCAAAATTAATTTAAGATCTTCTGTAGGATTTGAGTTATCCTTATCAACCCAAATTCGAATATCTTTTATATTAGAAGTGTTTTGAGCCTGTCTTAAATCTGGTGCTCTAGTTAAAAGAATCATTCTTCCTTTTTGATCTAATATTAAAGTTTGAAAAAAAACATAACCAAAAGTATCATAACCAGTAAGCCAATACATCGATTCTTGTCTAAAAATAAGAAGAGCATCTAAGTTTTCCTCTTTCATAGATTTAATAATATTTTTTTTTCTATTGGAAAATTCTTGTTTACTAAAATGAAGTGCCATTAGTAAATTATTGCCGTTACAGATCCTAATTTATCAATTTTTCCTATATAGGATCCCTTACTTTTAATTGGAACAACACCTACAGTAGAACCAGTAAACACATAGAAATCTTTATTTAAGATTATTTTGTCTTCTTTTAGCTTTTTTAAAACAAATCTTAATGAGTTTAGAGGATTTATATAAACAGTGTTTGTATTTCCGTTTACACTTTGATTAATTCTTTTATTTGTAATTTTTGTTTTTAAATTACCTATCTTTATTTTTCTATATTTTTTTTTTTTCCCAATTAAAAATTTTACATTTGCGCCGAAATCACTACATAAATCACCAAAAGAAGTAATTCCTTTTTTTCTTTGTCTATAACCGACAATTTCAATACAGGGTGCGGCATGTGATATAAATCTTAGGTAATTTTTTTTTGTTATTTTAATCTTTGTAGCAAAGAAGGATTTTTTAATTAAATAACAAACTTCAAGTTCAATTCCTAAAGTTGATTTATTAATTTTAACTTTTTTTCCACTTCTTAAAAAATTTCTTTCAAAAACAGATGCATAAAAAGGTTCTTTTTCATTAAATTTTTTTATTAAAGATATTCCAGTTCCTGCAGCCTTAAAACCTATTACCGGCTCCTTAATTTTGCTTTCACATAGCTTTCTTAATTTTTGTGCATTTTTCAATTTTTTTGTAAATTGTAATGGAATGGGAGAAATAATTTTATCTTTAAGAAAGGCATTTACAAGTTTATCTGAAGTTTTTTCAATGAGGCTTTTCATATATTTTTATTTTAATACCGACATTGGATCAAGTCTAGTTTGAAACCAATTAACTCTAAAATCTAGATGAGGACCAGTAGATCTTCCTGTTGAGCCTACTGTGCCGATAATATCACCTTGTAATACCTTATCTCCAACTTTAACATTTAGCTTGGCAAGATGAGAATAAATAGTTGAGATTCCATGTCCATGATCCATAATAATAGTTCCCCCTGTGTAATATAAATCAGGTTCAGCCATAGTTACAATTCCAGTTGCAGATGATTTTATTTTAGTTCCTTTTTTAGCAGCAATGTCTATTCCGTAATGAGGCCATTTAGGTTTACCATTCAAAATTCTTTGACTTCCATAAACTCCACTAATTATCCCTTTAACAGGTATAATAAACTTTTTTTTAAAAAAAGGTAAATCTGAGTTAATTGCTCTTGCTTCGCCAATTCTATTATTTTCTTCTTTAATTCTCTTATAAACCGATTCTGGTGGTGTTACTTTGCTTTCCTCTAAACCGTCAATTCTTTGAATATTGTATTTTCTTTTTAATACTTTTTTAATAAATTTTTTTTTATTTCCATTTTTAATTTGAGTAACCGTTAAATCAAATTTTCTATCTCGATCAATTCCAAAAACAAAATAACCATCGTCTGAAACTTTAACTTTTTTTTTATCAATAATTATTTCTGAAGTAGGATCGGTTATACCGATAATATAATGACCTTGTATGAATTTACCTTTAAATTCAACTGCATTTAATTGAGTTGTTGTAAAAATGATTATTAGTAATAACCTATATATTATTTTGCAGTCCATCCACCATCAACTAATAAAGAAGTTCCTGTAATCATTGATGCAGCCTCAGAAGCAAGAAAAACTACTGAAGAAGCAATTTCTGACATTTCTGCAAATCTTCCAAGAGGAATATTGCCAAGAGTTTCTTTTTTAAATTTTTTATTTTTTAAAAATTTTTTTGTCATTGGGGTAACAACAAAAGTAGGGCAAACAGTGTTTACTCTAATATTATATTTAGCTAAATCAATAGCCATACCTTTAGTTAAACCTTCTAATCCCCATTTATTCATATTATATACACTTCTGATTGGACCTCCTACATGTCCCATTTGTGAAGACATATTTACTATAGCTCCACCAATTTTTTTTCTATTTTTTGCTTTTATCATTTTAAGAGTGCATAATTGAGCAAGATTAAAAGATGCTATTGTATTAATCTTTACCAAATATTCCATATTTTTAGTTTTAACTTTTGTAAAGTGTTCTGGAATATTATTTCCAGCGTTGTTGACTAAAATATCAATTTTAGGTTGATTGTTTATTATAGATTTTATTTGATTGTAATTTGTAATATCACAAACATAAGATTTACATTTGGTTTTATATTTTTTTATTATTTTAGAAACTTCGATTAAATCTTTTTTTGTTCTACTTATAATTATTAAATTGGCACCAGCTTCAGCTAAAGCAATTGCACAAGCTCTGCCTAAACCTTTTCCAGCTCCAGAAACAACAGCTGTTTTATTTTTTAAATTATACTTTTTTAAATACATTTATATTAAAATTTTAAGATCAGTATAAATTAATTCAATAGCAACTACTAGTATAGCAATTAAACCCAACCATGCTATCCATCTGTATTTTTTTATCCATTTCGATATTAATGTAGCAGCTGTTGCCATCAATATTATTGATAATACTAGACCAAAAATTAATAAATAATAGTGATCACCTGCAGCACCTGCAACTCCCAAAACATTATCTAAACTCATTGTAAAATCGGCAAGTAAGACAGTCCATATAGCCTTAATAAGGCTTGAGTTATCAACATTAATATTTTCTTCTTTTGAAGACTCTTTAATTACATCTACATATAGTTTGTAAACTATATAGAGTAGCAATAATCCACCTATTAATCTTAAGCCTGTAATCTGAAGCAAATATGCTGTTAGTAATGTTAAAATAATTCTTAAGACTATCGCACCACCTATTCCCCAAAAAATTACTTTTTTCCTTTGATCTGCTGGAAATTTTGAAGCAACCATCCCAATAATTATTGCATTGTCACCAGCTAAAACTAAATCTATAAAAACAATTTGAGAAAATATTATTAGCTGTTCAGACATTGTTAATTACCCAATATCATATCTGCACCTTTTTCAGCAATCATAATTGTTGGTGCGTTTGTATTTCCTGAGGTAATATTAGGCATAATAGAAGCATCTATTACTCTTAGATTTTGAATTCCATGAACTTTTAATTCATCTGATACAACAGCTCTTTCATCATTACCCATTTTGCAAGTTCCAACAGGATGAAAAATTGTCTGGGTATAATTGCTACCAGCTTTTACTAAAGCCTCATCATCTTTTATCTCAATTCCAGGTCTAAATTCTTCTGGTTCATATTTCTTAAATTCATTACTTTCTAAAACAATTTTTCTTATTAGTTTTAAACCTGCGGCAGCCACCTTTCTGTCCTCATTGCTTGATAAATAATTCATCTTTATTTTAGGATTGTCTCTACTGTCTTTACTAACTATATTTATTTCACCTTTACTCGTTGGTCTTATATTTGCAACAGTAGGAGTGAAGGCTGCAAAATCGTGTAGATTAGATCCTCCCAATTTGTCTGTACTTATAGGCTGAACATGAAATTGAAGATTTGGAGTAGTTCTAGAACTATCACTTTTTGCAAAACCACAGAGTTGACTTGCTCCCATAGTCATTGGCCCTCTTCTAAAAAAAACATATTCCATGCCAATCATTAATTTGCCAATAATACTATTAATTTTTTTATTTAAAGTTGGAATATTTTTAACTTTATAAACCGGTCTAAACATTAAATGATCCTGTAAATTTTTACCAACACCTAAAGAATCTTTTATTATATCTATACCAAGTTGTGATAATTTGTTAGCATCTCCAATTCCAGATGTTTGTAAAATTTGTGGAGAACCTATTGATCCAGCACTTAAAATTATTTCTCTATTTGCTCCAGCAGTAAAAGAATTATTATTTTTCCAATATGAAATACTTGTTGCTTTTTTTTTAACGAAATTAATTTTTTCTACATGACATCTCGTTTCAATTTTTAGGTTCTTTCTATTTTTAATTGGATTTAAATACCCAACTGCAGCACTACAACGTAAACCGTTTTTTTCAGTAACTTGAAAATATCCGCAACCAAAATTATCTCCTTTATTAAAATCATTTACTTTTGGAATTCCAATTTCTTCTGCAGCATTCATGAAAGTATCAAGTATTGGAAGATTTATTCTTTGATCAGACACGGATAGGGGTCCACCAGAACCATGAAATTTATCATTTCCTCTTTCTTGATTTTCTGATTTTAAAAAATAAGGAAGAACATCGTTCCAACTCCAACCTTTGTTGCCAAGCTGTCTCCAAATATCATAATCTTGCTCTTGGCCTCTAATATAAAGAAGACCATTTATAGAAGAACTACCTCCAAGAGTTTTTCCTCTTGGATAAGGTATAGATCTATTTTCCATAGTTTCATCTGGTTCTGTATTGTAGCACCAATCTGTTTTTGGGTTATGCATTGTTTTATAATAACCCACTGGAATATGAATCCATGGATAAGAATCTGTTCCACCCGCTTCGATTAGAAGTACTTTATTTTTTGGATTTTTTGATAATCTATTAGCCAGCACACATCCAGCCGAGCCAGCTCCAATAATTATAAAATCAAAATTATTCATCAAAAGAATACTTTATAGTATTAAAAATCAAAAATTCCAGTTTTACCAATACTTTTTAAGGAATAATTTATCATATTAATACTTGTTTTAATTTTTTAATTTTGAGACACTGCTTTTTTTAAAAAAAACTTAAAGAGAGGAAATACATATGAAAAAAATCATTTCAGTGTTGTTTGCTATAACTTTAGCAATTGGATTTGTTTCTAATGCTAATGCAAAAACACTTAAATGTCAGACTGTCTTAAATGCAAAAGGTGACGAAGTTGTTATGCTTAAAG
>MDSV01020084.1_pt1 | contig 24291 bp, 22 predicted proteins | sample 810851 | NCBI WGS metagenome assembly MDSV01 (sample SAMN05326640, study PRJNA326480) | marine metagenome | isolation source: seawater | place: Atlantic Ocean: North East | collected 2012 | reverse complement strand
TGAAATATTTCTGCAAATTTTCTAAGTTCTTTTTTTTTGGGACCATTAGACCAAAAATTAGATAATTTTTCGGATATTTCTTGAAATTTCATTATATGATATTCTGATGTTGCGGGATCAAAAGCTTTACCTGCGGCTGATTCCAAATCCATAAAACCGTTGGGTAAAATAGGCAATAAGTATTCCTCGCCTTTTAAGGGATTATCTAAATCATCTCTTCCGACTAAATAATCAAAAATTGCACCTGAACCAGAAAATGTTGTTCCTAAAATAATAATATACTTTGGTGGCTCTAATTTTTTCATCATTAAAATAATTTAAATATACTTTTATCTAAACACTTTTTAAATCTGCATTTAATTATAAAATAGGCCATTAATGAATTTATACTACCAAAGTTAAAGAAATCACACTATATATTTTTAAAAATAAATATGTATTTTCTTTATCCAGATAAGTATATTTTGTTAAATTTAAATCCTAATAATGACTAGTAACAAAAACAAAAAAATTTTTTATATTTCAGATTTTTCTTTACCAAATATGTCAGCTTATACAATTCATGTTTTAAAAATGTGTGATGCTTTTTCTGAGAGTTATTACGACGTTAGCTTGTTGCTTCCACACATTAGAAAAGGATATAAACTTAAAAAAATACAAAATGATTATCTATTAAAAAGTTCATTTAAAATTCTTGAATTTTTTGATTCTAAAATTAAAAGGAACTTACCTGATTTATTATTATTTTCTTATAAGTTATTTAATTTTCTTAGAATTTATAAAAAACCACATCTAATTATTTCCAGAAGTATAATCCCAGCTTTATTTTTATCAATTTTTGGACAAAAATTATTTTTAGAAATTCATACAGAGTTAAAGGGAATGACGAAGTTTCTTTTTTCAATTTTAAGATTTTTTCACTTTTTCAACAGAGTTAAATTTATTCTAATAAACAAAAATTTAAATAAAAAATTAAAACTTAGAAATAAAGATTTTGTAGTTTTAGATGATTGTGTCGATTGCAGAGATTTTAAACACAATAAAAAAAAAATGAATTCTTGCGTATACACAGGTAGTTTTGTGAAGGGTAAAGGAATTGAAACAATAGTTAGTATTGCTTCAGAACTTCCCAAAGTAAATTTCATTTTGTACGGAAATCTCAAAACATTAAGCGAAAATTTATATAAAAATATTGTTAAGCAAAAAAATATTATCTTAAATGATTTTATACCATATAAAAGAATTGCTAATATTTTACCTCAAAATAAAATCCTATTGATGCCTTATGAAAAAAAAGTTGGTGTACTAATAAGTAACCTAGATGTTTCAAATTATATCTCTCCATTAAAATTATTTGATTATTTAGCCTCTGGCTCTACAATTATTGCTTCAAAAAAAAAAGCCTATTCACATATTTTAAAACATAAATTTAATTGTTTCCTTACTCAATCTAATAATATTCAAGAATGGGTAAAAACAGTTAAGAAAGTATTATCAATGCCATCGTATATACAAAGCATTCAAAAAAATTCAATTCAAACTGCAGTAAAGTATAGTTGGTTAAAAAGAGCTGAAAAGATAATTAAATTTAAAGACAAAACTTAAGTTTCTATTACAAAAGATTCTAAAAAAAGATGTAATATAAAAATAAAAAAAGAGATATTCTAAAAAATACTATTTAAATATTTTTTTTAAAATATTTTTAATTTTTTTCAATAGAGAAATTTTTTTTGTTTTGTAATACTCATTAGAATTATATAAATCCTTATCAGAAGTTCTTATCGGTCTTCTCCAATCTCCATATGCATATTCTAAATATTCCTCAGGATTTTCAGGGCAATTAAATTTTCTACCTAAAAAGTCTATATTAGAAAAATTTTTTAAAAATTTTGAAGGAACAGAATAATTTCTTCTCCAATAAATATCTCTATCTTTAGAATAGTTCCATGCAAAAATTGTATAACCTGTGACTTCTTTTGAGTATTTACCTTTAAAGTAAATTTTCAAATCATCTTTCTCACATAAAGAATATATAATTTCAAAGTTAGATTTTTTTAAAGCTAAGACTACAGAGTTAATTTGTTGAATAAATTCATTTGTGAATACACTTATATCTACACCCCAATCCCATTTTATAAAATCTTTGTCCCTAACGGCACCTAATAAAACTCCAGTTTGCAAAAAATAATTTATATTTAATTCATCTAAAATATCACATATTTTCAAAAATTCTTTTTTTCTGGCTAATAATTCGTCAGGAGTTCTGTCTCTTACTTTTTGTGTATCCATAAAATATATTAATATTATTTTTTTCTTAAAAATTCACTTAATCTTTCAGATAAGGCACAAATTATTAATGTTGGATTAGCACTTCCTGATGTTGGAAAAACCGCAGATGAACAACAAAAAATATCATTGAGTCCTCTCAATCTTAAATTTTTATCTAAAATTTTAGGGTAGCTTAATCCACCCATATGATGCGATGCACCTACTAACTTATTTTTATTAAAATCTAATTTTTCTAACTTTGGATAATAACTAAAAAAATTAACCATCTCTTTGATCAATTTTTTTGATATTTGGTTGTCTTTCTTGCTTATTAACAAGTCAATTTTTCCCAAACCTTTTTTTAAATAAATTCTATTTCTAAAACGAGGTTCCATCTCCAAAAAAATTCTTAACATAATTTTTTTTTTAAAATTTAAAAAAAATTTTTTATCTTCAAAACGAACATAGGTATTTAAAAGTCTTTTTTTATTATCAAATAAGGAAAGTCCTGTATAAGTATTTATATTTTTTTTATAAGCTAATTTAAATTTTTTGATTAAATCTTTTTTAGGATACTTTATTTCTCCGACATAACATTTGGGATGGTCCATAAAATACCTTCCTACAGCCTTTTTATTTTTTAAATTTTTTAATTTTGCGTTTTTAAGAGATCTTAGAATTAATAAACTTGATTCTATTCCACCACTACAAATAATTAGTTTTTTTGATTTAATATAATAAATTTTATTACGAAATTTAAAATATGCTACACTATATTTTTTAAAGTTATCTATACTTTCAACTTCACAATTAACAATCATATCAATTTTTTTACTTTTAAAATATTTTGAAAATTTTAAAGGTTTTTTAATTTCAATAAACTTTCTTAAGTAAAATTTTTTTTTATAGATATATTCAGAACCAAGATTATTAATGTCAAATTTGTATTTCGGTCCAACTTTTTTGCTCCAATAAACAAGCTCTTTGTGACTTAAAGGCCATATATTTTTGTTTTTAAAATTATGCATTTCTGTTTTTGAAAACAAAGAATATACTTGAGACCACTTATTGCTTGTGCCACCAACACCGAATACTCTAGATGAACTTTTAATTTTAAAATTATCACTTGCTAAATTATCATAAAAAGTTTTATCAAAACTACCTTTTTCTAAAACCAAAATCCTTTTTTTTGTTTTTATGAATTTATTTACCAAGATTGATGCGGCTGGACCTGAGCCTATGATTATACAGTCGTATAACTGATTAAAATTTTTTTTTAAATTTAAAAACAAATTTGATTTATTTTTTTTTAAATCAATTAACATCTTTAAAAATTTTATTTATCTCATTTTTGATATTATAAATATTATTTCTCTTAATCCACTCTAGATCAAAAAAATATAACTCTTTGAAAAATGTCAAATCACTTTCAGTAGAAAGTGACTTTATTTCTAAAGAACTTAAATCTTCATACCAGTTATATTTCTTTATATATTTTGATGAAAGTTTCTTTTTAGAAAAAAAGGGAATACCAAAGTGAAATCCCCCTATATTAGAATTTTCATTAAAAGGGTGTTGAATCCCAGAGTTATCTAAATGATTAAAAATTGATTTAATTTTTTCAGTCAATTCTTTATTTTTATTTTCGAATTTTTTAAGATCATATTTAGCTAAAATTGCTGCCAAAGGGTGCATTCTTAACTTTAAATCATTTATTCCTCCGGCCACTTTTAGTTTTATATTATCTTTGTGGCCAGGATGATGATTGTTGATCATTTGCAGGTAAGAGTTTTCATTGTCAGTAAAAATAACTCCACCTTCACCACCAGAAATAGCTTTATTGCCTTGAAGGCTAATAAAAGAAATGTCTGCGAATTTCATGTGATCTTTACCTGCGATTTTAATTCCTTGTGAATGACTTGAGTCAAAAATTATTTTTGTTTTTTCATCTAAAATTTTACGTATATTTCCAATATCAATATAAAAGCCAAAAGGATGTGTAAGCACCAACAAATCATATTTTTCATCTGTTATATTTTTCAAATCAAACTTAAAATTTTTGTCAATATTAATAAAACTGATATCAAAATCCTGTTTTTTAAGAATTTCTATAACTGAAGGAAAAGTTAAAACAGAAATCAAAACTTTAGATTTTCTTTTTAGATTTAAGGAGAGTACTGATGCATAAAATGCTGCCGTACCGCTTGAAAAACTCAAACAATATTTAAAATTGAATTTATTTGCTAAAGTTTTCTCAAATTCTTCAACATAATTAGGATATTTTGAATAATTTCTTTTTAAAATTACTAAATTTATTTTTAAAAAAAGAAAAAAATCAAAATTTTTTAATGCCCCTATTATTTTGTAAAAAAATTTAATCATCTTATCTTAAGTTATTTAATTTTAATAAAATTAATTTTTGTTGATAACAAAGAATTTTTAATCAATACAAGAATATACCTTATGCTATGATAATCAAATCTTTTTGTTCTTAAAAATGTAGTAATAATTTTAAAAATAGACATCGATTTAAAACCATTTTTTCCAAAAAGTATTTTTAAACTTTTATTGTTAAAACAATTTAAATGTTCCAATGGTTGAATTGGTCCTTTTTTTAACTTTATAATTTCTTTTTTTATCTCGTATTTTCCATTTGGAACTCCTATTGATAAAATTCCTCCTTTTTTAACGATCTTTTTTAAATCAGAAATAATACCTTTTAAATCTGCAACATGTTCTAGAACCTGCTCTAATCTTACAACATGAAAATAATTATTATACTTCATATCTTTAAAATCTATAACTTTAATATTATTTTTGATTAGATGTTTTTTTCTAATAGAAGAAAATTCCATTGCAAAAATGTTTGAGCAATTTTTTTTAACACAAATCAACCATGTTCCCCAGCCAGCTCCAAAATCAAGTATATTTAAATTTTTTTTTTGGTGAAAATTTTGAAAAAAATTAATTTCATTTTGAAAGTATTTTTTTTGTGAAACGTTAATATGTTCCGATTTTTTAAAACTATCGATAGGATCAATGATTTTATCATAAAGCTGTTTTAAAAAAAAACTTTTTGGGATATTTTTTTGCCAAATAAATTGGCAAATTGAACACTTTTTTAAAATAAAATTTTTTTTTCCAATTTTTTTTTTTAAAAATTTTGAAGTTTTCTTGCTATATTCTGAATTGAAAAAATTTAAAATTTCTTTATTATCAAATTTAGTATTGAATAATTCTACTCCTTTAGATGAACAGATTTTACAATTGTTTTGCTCTAAAAACATTTTTAAATTTATATATTTTCTATATTAATGATTTTTGAAAATTTCTTTTTAAGATCCTCTTTATGAGTTATAAATATAACAGTCTGAGGTAGTTTCAAAATATCTTCTACAATATGATTTTCTGTTTTAAAGTCTAGCTCATTTGTAGATTCATCAAATATAATTATTTCCTTATTACTATAAATTGCTCTCGCGATAAAAATTCTTTGAATTTGACCACCTGATAAATTTGTTCCATTCTCTGAAATTTCTTTAAAATCTCTTTCGTCAAAATCATTTATAAAATCAGATCTACTTAACTCAATAGATTTTTTGTATTTTTCATCATCAATTTTTTCATCAAACAATGTTATATTATCTTGGACTGATGTCTGAAATACAGTTGGATTTTGTGGGATATACGAAAAAGTTCTTTTTTGGAAAGATTGATTTTCTTTAAGTTCATTTCCGTTCAAAATAAACTTTAAATTTTTACATTCTATTATACCTGTAATAATGTCGATGAGCGTGGTTTTGCCACTACCAGATTTACCACTTACACAAATCTTTTCTCCTTTTTTAATTTCTAAATCAAAATTTTTTATTATTATATTTTGATCATATTTGAATTGATCTATTTTAATTTGAAGAGAGTTTAATTTTTCAAAATTTTTATTTTCATCTAGTATCTCATTCATTTTTTTTAAGTTTCTTTTAATCTCATCTTGTTTTTTGAGATAATGATCTCTAACAACCTCAACACTTGGCTGGGCATGTGTCATTGTTTGCAAAATCATTGTTAATTTTACAAAAGAAGGCATAACTCTAAATGTTGCAAAGGTATAAATAGCGATGATTTCTCCAAGATTAGAACCGCTATCTTTATTTAAAAAAACTATAGTACTTAAAGCAACTATACACACTAACTCAAATAATAATCTAGGTAATGAGGAAATAAATGACATTTTTTGCTCATGGAATAATTTTACAAAAATTCTTTTATCAAATTCTTCAAGCATTTTTCTTTCTAAAAAATTTGCTTTTATTTCTTTTATCCCTTTAAAAGTCGCTGATAATATCTGAATTATATATTTATTATAATTAAACCTCTTAATTCCAATTTTTTTTATTTTACCTTTTTTAACTCTATCAATAATAAAAGTGATTAAAGACAAGAAGATTAATAATGATATCGTTGTTTTGGGGTCATATATTATTAAAAAAATCGCTATAGTGATTAAAGCTAATGACTCTAAAATTAGATCAATTATTGCTAATAAATAACCCTTGGTAAAAAAACTCACCTCATTAATAACATTTCTTATCACAGTAGCACTGTCATTTTTTATGTAAAAGTTATAATTTGAGCTTAAGTAATTAAAAAAGATCATTCTTGAAATTTGCTTTTGTATCAAAAAAATATAATTAAACTTTTTTTTGAAAAAGAAGGCTAAAAAAAAATTTTTAAGAGAAAAAAGTATCATTAATAACAACAATGCATTTGTAATTCTGTTTTCGCCAAAAAAATTAAATTCCAAAAAGCTAAAATCAATGATCGAATTAGAAGTAGTGTTTTCAAAAATTGACGAAAAAAGAGGGATTATTGCGGCTATACTTAAAAACTCAAGTGGGATAATTATCAAAGAAATTAAGGAGATACTTATTGCTTTTCTTTTTAAACTTGAATCAAGACTTTTTAAAATTTCAAACATATTTATTTTCATTTTACTAGAAATCCATTAAACCAAATTATTAAAAAATCTTACCACTTTAAGTATCTTTTTAGTTTTTTTTTATATTAATTAATCTTGGGCCAATTAATGTAAATTTTAAATCTTTAAATTTTGGATTAACTTTAATTAAAATATTTCTTAAGTCTAATAGTTCTGATTTAGTGAATGCTGGAAATTTTCTTCTTTTAGGCACTTTGTAGTTAAGCTTTTGTTTAAAAAATCTAAGCTGATTTTTAATTATCACTTTTGATAAATTGTTTTTAAAAGATAATTTTTTGCTTTGGAATTTTTCCCAATACGAGGTGATTTTATTACATGCGTCATAATTTTTAGAATTCGAAATAATTTTACTACAACGATCAAACTTTTTTTTATCAATCTTAAATTTATCGTATTTTTTTCTTTTAATAAATTCAATTATTTCTTTCTCAGATTCTACAATAGTTGAGTTTACATTTGGAAGGGTATCGTTAAATTTTGATTTAATTGGTTGATAAGATATTACTACTTTTTTTTGTAGTAGCGCATTAAAGGCTAATCCAGATCCACTGTGAATATAAATTGTGTTATCTTTTTTGTCTTTTGTTAAAAACTTAGTTCCTGTGGTAAATTTAATATTCCTTTTATTTGGTAGAATTTTTTTCCAATTAATAATATTCTCATTTGGATGTATCCATATGTCGATTTCTAATTTTGGAAATTCCGAAGTAAGTTTTTTAATTAACTTTATATAATTGGTAGTCATTGCAGCCCTAAAAGCAAAATAATCATAAAAATAATCATCTTTGAATTTATCATCTACAGTAAACTGATCAGAAAGATGAGTGTTTCGAGCAAAAACCATATAACTAGAAATTATTACCAGTCTTATTTTTTTGGATTGTTTTTTTTTAACAAAGTTTTTAGCAATTTTGTTATCAAGGAGATCAAATCGTGGGTTTCCTGTCATTAAAAATTTTTTTTTGGCTTTAGGAAAAATCTTTTTATAATTACTGTAGTCATATTGACCCCAGCAAAAGACTGAGTCAGTATACGAAAGTGATTTATAAGAAAATCTCCTCTGAGCAAAATGCTTAAAGTCAAACCCAACAATCCCACCTTCTTCATCTATAGAAGATACGATACAATTATTATTTTTACAGTTTTTTAATTGAATAAGTCTTCTTTTAATTGGGGTAATGCTTTTATATAGCATTATACCAGGGTTTAACTTTTTATTAACTATAAGTTTTATAATTTCGTCATCGCCAATTAATACATCATTACCATTAATAGCTGACGTTGCACCAATTAAAAGTCTACTTAAAAATTCCCTATGTTTGATTTCAACAACTAAATAAATGTTCATGAATTAAAGTAAAGTCAGAGTTTTTAAAATATACTGATATAAAATAATATTGCAAATAAATACTTATATTTAATTAATTATAAATTTATTTTAAATAATATATATGTTTATGTTTGATATTGCTTATTGGTAATGTCTCATTTTTGGAGAATAAAGTTTTAAGTTTCTTTTCGCCTTTAATTATTAATAACTTATAACTAATTTCATTAATCAAATCTAAGCCCATAGTAATTCTTTTAAATCCGTCATAAGGTTTTTCAGTAACTAAAACTAACTCATTTGTTTTTTTTATCTCCTTACTATTTGGAAAAAGAGAGGCAACATGTCCATCTTCACCCATTCCGAGTAAAACAAAATCAAATTTTATATCATTTCCCTTAAAAAAATTAATCAAGTCTTTTTGGTAGTCTTTTGCTGCTTTATCTTCCTCAATTTCACCTTTAATACGATGAATTGAACCTACACTTTTCAGCTTTGATATTAGGTGATCATATGCGAGTTTAAAATTACTACTTTTGTCAGTTGGGACCACACATCTTTCATCTACCCAAAAAAAAGATGTTTTGCTCCAATCTATGCTATTTTTATAACTTAATATCAATTCATCAAATATTATTTTTGGAGTTTGTCCTCCTGCTAACACTATTGTAAAACTTCCTTTTGCTTTTATTCTTTTAGCAGATTCTTCTTTTATTTTTTCACAAACACTTTTTACGAATTCTTCTTGAGAGGAAGTTTCAAAGATATTGTCCATATTCTGCGTATTTAATTTCACTAATTAAATTTATCAATTGCTTTCTTTAATTTGTGAAAGTCGTTAATCAAAAGTTTAGCTTTTCTGATTTTATTTCTATTGTATTTATTAAAATGAATGAAATTAATTTTTGATTTTTCTGCAACCTTATAATCAGAGATCATGTCTCCAATAAATAAATAATTTGAATTTTCCATTTTTTCTTTTTTTTTAATTTGTTGGATGTGTTTTTCTTTTGATTGATTGGAACTGTAAACTTTCTTAAAATATTTTCTTAATTTGAATTTTTTTAATATATAAAATATCTCTTTTCTTGGTGCTGCCGACGAAATATATAAATTATAAAAAGAGTTATCTTTTAAGAAATTTAACAGATTCTTTGAAATTTTAATCTTTTTAAGTTTAGATAAGTAGTGCAGATTAAATTTATTATTTAATTCTAGTTTGACTTTTTTATTAATCTTTTTTTTTAAAAATTTTTCATGAAAAAATTTAAATTTTTTAAATCTATTCACCCCTCCATTTATCAATTGATATTTTTTAATTTTATTTATAATTTCTATTCCGTGCGATTTATAAAGCTCACAAAATACTTTTGATTTAATTGAATGGGTATTTATTATAACTCCATCAAAATCAAAAATAATTGTTTTAATATTGTTGTTTTTTTTCATACTTTTATATAATATCTTTTTTTAAATTTATCTTAATGAAAGTTTTTATATCCTTAAATCAATTTTGTCATTTTTCAGATATTCCAAAAAAGTTACTTAAAAAATATAGTATTGAATATATTAACAATCCACTAAAAAAAAAATTATCAGAGAAAGACTTGATTAAATATCAAAATAAGTGTGATTTTATTTTAGCAGGAACAGAAAAAATTTCAAAAAAAGTTATGTATAATAATAAAAATTTAAAAGCTATTTCTAGAGTGGGTGTGGGTATAGATAATATCGATTTAAAAGTTGCAAAAAAAAAACAAATTAAAGTGTTCAATACTCCTTTAGCTCCATCTGACTCGGTTGCTGAATTTTCACTCGCCTTAATTCTAAATTCTATAAAACAAATCAATCTTATGGATACTAAAATTAGGAAAAAAAAATGGATAAAGTTACAAGGAAAAATGATTAGCGATTTAAACATTGGAATAATAGGGACTGGAAATATTGGTTCAAAACTCATAAAATTACTTTTTTTCTTCAAACCAAAAAAAATTTTAGCCTATGATAAAATAAAGAAAACCAACTTAATTAAAAATTTCAATGTCTCTTATGTTTCTAAAAAAGCTCTTCTTGAAAATTCTGATTTAATATCACTTCATTTATCTTCTAATCCAGAAACTAAAAAATTCATTGGTGGGGGGGAATTTAAATTAATGAAAAAATCTGCTATTATTATTAATACTTCTAGAGGTGATATTATTGATGAAAAAAAACTTGAGAATGCTTTAAAAAAAAAGATGATAGGTTTTGCTGCACTAGATGCTTTTGAAAAAGAACCTTATAAAGGAAGTATGATAAATTTAGAAAATTGTTTAATAACATCACACTCTAGTTCATTTACAAAAAGTGCTAGAAAAATGATGGAAATCCATGCTGTAAAAAATATCATTAGATTTTGTATAAAAAATAAGAAATTAAATTGATTACTTTCTATTTTAAAAATTGGTATTAAATATAATTAATGAAAATAGTTTCAATTTACCCTCACCCAATGGATGATCAATATCGTCATGATCATAATGTCACTATGATTAAAAATAAAGAAATCTATTCTTATGAAGAGGCAAAATTAAAAGGCTCTAAAAATGACGATGCTTCCTCTTTTCCAATTAGATCAATATTTATGGGCTTTAAGCAACTCAAAATAACGCCACGAAATATAGATTTTTGGGTGTTTCCCACACCATCAAAAAAAATAAATTATAAAATATATAAATTTTTTTTTGTTGATTTTTTTAAATCAACTAGTGAAAAAAATCTTAAAAGATTTCTCAAAGAAAAAGTAATTTTTGTAAAGCATCATGAAGCTCATGTTTATACGGGGTTTTTTTCATCTAATTTTGAGCAATCTGATATCATATCTATAGATGGTGGTGGAGATATGGGCGATGAAAGAAGAATGCTTTGGGGAAATATAAATAACAAAAATAGAAAATTATTCAAAAAATATGGTGAAACCTTTAATTCAGCAGGATTAGGAGTTGGTGCTTATCATAATCATCTTACTGACTTACTTGGCTTTTACGACAATAATGGAAAAACGTCTGGTTTAGCATCTTATGGAAAATTAAATAAAAAACTTTATAAAAATTTGAAAAAACTATTTATCTATAATTGGTCAAAAAATAATATTAAATTTTCTAATAAAAGATCAAAATCTAATGAAAGATTCAGTGAAATTAAAATTCACAATTTTGAAGCTAAAAAATACCTAAAAACATCGCCCGTTAAATCTGAATTATCTATAATTTGCAAAAATTTTAAACCCCAAGATATAGCAAAAACAGGTGAAATATTATTACAAGATCTAACAATTGAAATGATTGGTAAGTTTTTTAAAAATTCTAAAGCAAAAAACTTAATTTGTGTTGGGGGTTTATTTAATAATGTAGCATTAAATAATTTTATTTCAAAAAAAAGCGGTTACAAAAAAACTTTTTTTTCGATGTCCCCAGGTGACTCGGGCTTATCACTTGGAATGGCGCTATATTTAAAAAAAATGAAGGGAAAAATTAAATCAAATTTATCAAATGGTGAATGTGGAATTAATCCTTTTCTAGGGCCATCATTTAATGAAAAGGAAATTGAAGAAATTCTCATTAATTCAAAAATTAAATACAAAAAAATTAGTTCATATAAAAAATTAAATTCAATCATAGTAAACAAAATAATTAAAGGCAAAATAGTTGGGCTTTTTAGAGATAGGGCGGAATTTGGACCCAGATCTTTAGGTGCAAGATCAATTTTAGCAGATCCAAGAAATATTAAGTCTAAACATAGAGTTAATCAATTTATTAAGAGAAGAGACTGGTTCATGCCATATGCCCCTTCTGTAATTGATGAGAATTTTAAAGATTATTTTGGGCATCAAGGAAAATCTCAATATATGCAATTGACACAAAAAGTATCTAAAAAATTTTTAAAGATTGCACCTGCTGCATGCCATGTAGATGGAACAAGCAGATCTCAAATAGTAATTAAAAAAAATAATCATAAATATCATGATCTGATAAAAAAATTTGGAGATAAGACAGGTTGTTATTCTTTACTAAATACTAGCTTTAATAGGCATGGAATAGCTACAATTTCTTCACCAAAACAAGCGATTGAACATCTGTTAGATGGAACAGTAGAAATATTAATTTTAAATAACTTTATTATTGAGTTAGAAAATAATAGAAAACTTCATAAAAGATTTAAAAATGAAATCTATTTATCTGAAAAATCTTTATTAAAAAAATTCGAAAAAAATTTCTAAAAAAACTATATTTGAAAATTATTACTTTATCTTTTTTTAAAATTTTCATGGAAAGCCTCTAATAAACCTTCTCCCAAATCTGTGAATTCATTTATTATTATCTTTTCGGATTTTTCTGGTATAAATCTAAAAGGCGTTAATCCATAATGATCATCAGAGATTTTTTTTAAATATTTTACTTTCTTTTTTTTACCAGCAATTTCAAACAAAATATTAAACAACTGGTCTACTGTATATTGTTGAGTACCTGAAACTATATACGTTCCACTTTTATTAATATTTTTTAAAGAATTATTAACAGTCATTTTGCTTGCATCAGAAACGTTAACATATTCTCTGATTTCTTGACCTGTGCCACTATATACGATGGAATTTTTTTTTAAAATTTGATTGATAAATTTATTTATTCCATTCCATTGTTGTGATCTTTTTCCATAAAGAGAACCGTATCTATAAAATTGATATTTGAATTTATAATTATTTGCAAATTCTTTAATCAAGATCTCTGCTATTTGTTTAGATGCTCTGTAAAAAGATCCTGAGACACTGTAAACGTACAGGGAAGACCCATAAATGAAATTATTAATTTTGAATTTGCTACATGCTTTCAATATTTTTATCAAATTTATAATATTATTATCGATTGTGATAAATGGTTTTTTTTTACCCTCATTAATGTCTGCGATATCCGCAAAGTAATATATAAACTTATTTTTTTTTATTTGATTTTGTATTTCTTTTTCATTTGAAATATCAGAATGAATAAAATTTAAGTAAGAACTTTTTAAATGTGGTTTTTTTTTATCTAAAACAGTTACTTTTATTTTTTTTTTTATAAATTCATCAACAACACTACTACCTAAAAATCCAGATCCACCAATTATTAATACTTTTTTTACTTTCATTTTTACTTTATATCCTCTTTTTTTATGTGTTGATCAATAATTATATTATTTTTACAAGTTTTCCCTAAAATTTTAGAGAACTGAGAAGCTTGAATTTCACCTGTGCCAGGTCTCTTAACCCAAATATTTTCCTTAGAAAATTTTTCTCCAGCCTTAATATTTTTTATTGAAACTACTGTGGCAAATGCAAAATCTGAGGTAATTTTTTCTTCCTGAATAATATTTTTTATACCTCCTCTTTGCTTATATAATATTTTCGATGCTTTAATAAGTTCCCTGCACATCTCTACATCCATTGAGCACGAAATATCCGGGCCTTTTCTAGATCTATCATCAGTAAAATGCTTTTCTATTATAGTTGCTCCTAGAGCTATAGCTCCGTAGCTTGAGAGATTATTGTCAGTATGATCAGATAGGCCTATTTCACAATTAGGGAAATTTTTTTTTATATCATCTAATGCACCTAACCTTACTAATTCATAGGGAGTAGGATAAAGATTTGTCGTGTGTAATAAACAATAATCTACATCATATTTCTCTAATATTTCAACAGAGGGTTTAATTGTCTCAATTGAATTCATGCCAGTACTCATGATTATAGGTTTCTTAAACTTTGCTACATGTTCTAGTAATGGTAAATTATTACATTCACCCGAGCCAATCTTAAACGCTGGGATATTCATTTTCATTAATCTATCTGCGGCCATTCTTGAAAATGGGGTGCTTATAAATATCATGTTTTTACTCTCAACGTATTTTTGCAATTCAATTTCTTCTTCCTCGGAAAGTTCGCAATCTTTCATGATATCATAAATAGATTTATTTGGAGAATTGCCTGGAAAAACTTTTTTAGCATCTGCTGACATTTCATCTTCTACTATATGTGTTTGATGCTTAATTACTTCTACACCAGTTTTTTGAGCAGCGTCGATTAATTTAAAAGCTTCTTTAAGTGATCCATTATGATTAATTCCAATTTCAGCAACAATTAATGGTTCGTAATTGAAGCCAATATTTCTATTTGCAATTTTCATTTTATATTAAAGATATAAATATATATGCTTACACTTTTAATCTAATAAATTAAAGTTTTTTCTTAATACCTTGTACTTAAAACTTTTAGGTGTATAAGATCATTGTATGAAGAAAAATTCAAAAGCTATTATGGCTAAAAATTCATCATGGTCTTTCAAAGGAAATATAGCAAAAAAATTCAGTTCTCACATTTCTAAATCAGTTCCATATTATCAAGATGGTCATAGTCTAATCGCTAATCTGAGTGATTTTTTTTTAAAAGATAATTCAATTTGCTACGATATTGGCTCTTCAACCGGAACTATGCTAAATAAAATTGTTAATAGACACAAAGCTAAAAAAATTATTTATTATGGTATAGAAACAGTGCCTGAAATGATCAAAGAGGCAAAAAAAATTAAAAAAGAAAAAACTACTTCAAAAATAAACTATCTGAACAAGGATGTAAGTAAAATTAAGTTAAAAAAAGCCGATTTAATTATTTCATATTATACAGTTCAATTTATACCGCCAAAAAATAGGCAATTAATCATTGATAAAATTTATAAATCGCTTAATTGGGGTGGAGCTTTTATAATGTTTGAAAAAATAAGAGCTTCGGATGCAAGATTTCAAGATATTTATTCTCTCATGTATAATGATTTTAAATTAAAAAACGGGTTTTCTGAAAAAGAAATAATTAATAAATCAAGAAGTTTAAAAGGAGTCTTAGAACCATTTTCAGATCGTGGAAATACAGATTTATTAAAAAGGGCTGGATTTAAAGACATAATTACTGTATTTCAATGGCTATGTTTCAAAGGCTTTCTTTGTATTAAATAATAATTAACCAATGAATAGAAAAGAAGTAAAAAAATATATTAGATATTTAAAATTTAATAGATTTGAAATGCCAAAAAAAAAAAAATGCGAAATATGTGGCAATAAAAAAACGAAACTACTACAAAAAAAAATATCCTGGAATAATAACAAATTTGGAGTTTTGCCTGTACATTGTTGCCTAAAATGTGGCTTTGTTTTTCAGAATCCCAGATTTAGCAAGAAGTTCTATTTTGACTACTATAAAAAAACTTACAGAGATATCACCCTCAAAACGCAGGTGCCACCTAAAATTTATCTAAAAGATCAAAAAAGTAGAGGAGAAAAGCTTTATAAGTTTATTAAAAATTTCTTACCTAAAAAGGGATCAATGGCAGATTTAGGTTGTTCTGTAGGATTGATGATGAAACCATTTTTAAAAAAAGGATGGAAGTGTCAAGGTAGTGATCCAATAAAAGGATACGTGGAATACGGAAAAAATAAATTTAAGTTGCCTGTTCAGTGGATGCAGTCTGAAGACATGAAATTAAAAAAAAATAGCTTAGATTTAATCATCATTATGGGTTCTTTAGAGCATGTAGTAGATGTAAATATTATTATGAAAAAATGTGCACTAGCTGCAAAAAAAAATTGCCTTTTTGTTCTTGAGGCCAGAGGGGATCCTTTAGGAAGTACAAAAAAATTTTTTAATCAAAGTCACCATAGATATTTTTTTGCAAATACTTTTGAGCTCACAATGATAAAATATGGCTTTAAACCTTTTCTTACCACAAAGTATCCAATAACTGGCGAAACAAGAGAAAACACTATCTTTTGCTTGGGAAGATTTAAAGGGAAAAAAGTCAGTAAAAATTTTAAAAGTTTAATTCAAAACGGTAAAAGAGAAACTTTCGAAGATGTCTTCTTTAAATTAAAATATCATGACTATCTAGCAAAAAGAAATCCAAGGAAGCTGTTGTTGAGGTAACTTTATATTTTTTTTTGATCTTTCCAAATTAGATAATTCAAAAATCTAAAATATAAAATATAATTATTTTCATTTTCGTTTTCATTATTATGGTCTTTAATGAAAGCTTTTTTTATTTTAGCATTTACCATAGTGGGAATTTTATAAGTATTTAATAAATCGATAAACTTTTCGTAGTAAAACTTATTGATTAAAAAATTTGGGTTACCTGGTCTTCCAATTTTTTTTTTTTTAAAATACTCTTTTGGAAGCTTATCTTTCATAATTTCCCTTAGCATATATTTTGAAAGACCATTTTTCATAAAGTATTCATTTTTATGTGAAAAAACAAATTCTATGAACCTTGAGTCTACGAAAGGTGACCTATTTTCAATACTAAATCTCATTGAGTTTCTGTCTTCTTGCCTAAGTATGTGAGGTAAATCTCTTTTATAAAGATGATTAAGAAGAAAATTTTTGAAAGTATTCTTTTTGTTTGGAACTGTTTCATTATAAAAACTTAAATTTTTTGGAATTTTTTCACTACTAAACTCTAAAAATTTGAATACTTCTTTCATTTCAATATCATTTGATTTTTTTTTTAGGTTAACAAAATTTTTAATCATCAAATTTATTTTGTTATTTGAAAATCCTGTACACATATTTAAATTATCAATAAAATCTTTGGGTAAAGATTTTTTCTTTAAGTAAAAGTTTTCATAAATATAAGGAACAAACATTCTATTATATCCACCAAGAACTTCATCCCCGCCTTCTCCTTCCATAAGTACTTTGAAGCCACTTTCATGGATTTTTTTTCTCAATATAAATTGATTTAAAAATGAAATTGAACCAATAGGCTCATCTTGAAAATTTATTATTTCTTCCAGAATATTTTCATGATAGGAATTTTCCACACAAACATATTCATGATTTAACTTTTTATTTTTTATAAAGCTATCTATATAACTTTTCTCATCATTATTGTTATTTCTAAATTTTAAACTGAAAGTTTTAATGTTATTATAATTTAGTTTTAAGCATGTGCTAACTATAGATGAACTATCAAAACCTCCTGATAAAGTAAATGCTATTGGGACATCAGCTCTAAGATGCAATTTAATGTTTTCTTCAAATTTCTCCTCAAATTTCTTTTTATCAAAATCAATTTGATCTGTTGTTTCTAGATTCCAATATTTTTTAATTTTAATCTTTTGATTATTTAGTTTTCCATAACTACCAGCAGGAAAAGAAAAAATATTTTTATAAAATGTTTGATTATTATCATCGCACCAACCTCTTATTAGATATTTGTTAATAGAGATGCCATTATCATTTAAATTAAATTTATTTTTTCTTGCTAAAAATAGAATATCTTTTATTTCAGAACTTAACACTAATAGGTTATCAATGTATGAATAATAAAGGGGCTTTTGACCTAAATGATCCCTAAATAAATAGACATCATTTTTTAAATCATCAAAAATTACTATACTAAACATTCCCCTTAATTTAATTATAAAATTTACACCCCAAATTTGGTACGCTTTAAGAATAACTTCAGTGTCTGATTTAGTTCTAAAATTTAAACCTTTTGATTTAAGAATATCTCTTATTTCAAGATAATTGTATATTTCGCCATTAAAAATAATTTTTATCTTTTTATCTTCACTAAAAAATGGTTGATCTGCATCATTCGAAAGATCAATAATACTAAGCCTTCTAAAAACAATTGAATATTTTTTTTCATTAAATGATTTGATTTTATCTGGTCCTCTGTGTTTATTTATTTTTACGAGTTGATTAAATGTTTGAGAAACGTTCTTATTGATAATTTCTTTACTGATTATTGCAACAAATCCACACATTTCTTCCTTCTTTTTGAATCAATTAAAAAAATATGAGTCGAAATTATTAACCCATTTTTTATAATCATTCGAAATTTTTATCATTTTTTTAAATGAGTCATTCAACTCACCATTTTTAAAAATTTTTGATATTTCATATCTATAATTCTCATCTGCAGCAGAATAAGTTGTATTTTTTGCATCTTTGTCAGGTATTGGTTCATTGCCATATCTTTTGTATACATCCCTATTAAGACCTTGATTTACAAGCTTTCTTGGAACATTCTGTTTCTTCATTTCGTTTTGTAAAGATTTATTTTTTTTGATTTTTAAAAAATCTAATATTTTATCTATAGTTTTTTCAGGTTTTATAACAAATTTTTCGAATGGTAATAATATAAACAAATTATTTTTCATATTAAGTTTTTTAAAATCAAAATTAAAATAAAAATTAAAAATTCTTTCGATGTAATTGACGCAAATTTCATTAAGATTTTTTTTGTCTAAATTTACAAAAGCGTTTTCACTAGAATAATAATCAAAAAATAATGACTGCGAGGACTGATTTTCACAAATAAATGTGAACAATTTTTCTTTATTATTGATATAAACATCTTCAAATAAAACTTTTATTTGTTTGAACATGTAAATTGGGTCTCTTACAGTTTCAATAAAAAGTAGCCTATTATTAAGTGCTGCAGAGATTTCATTAATAAAAAAAAACAAATGAGATGATGCAAAACATAATGAAGGGTTTTCCCTCACAATTTTTTCTGGAATTATATTGTCACCCTCTGTCAAGCATCTTTTTATATATTTAAAAAATTTTTGTTTAGTAAGAACTGTTGAAACATCTTTATATCGAAAATTAGAATTTCTTCCCATCATCTGATTATATATAGTATGATCTGTATATTGTTTTATAAACTCTTGATATACTTGTGTATCAATTGAATCTGTATACAAAAAAGACGAGAGCCATTCAATTTCATATGGATAAACAATAGTTTCAACATTTTGCATCGAAGAAATTATAGGGGCCAACATAGTTTTTCCAGAGGCACTAAATCCGTTAACAAATACAACTTTGTTACTAAAAGTTTTACTTTTTTTTATTTTTCTTTTATCTTTAACTTCATCCAGGGTAAAATTATTGGAAAATTTAAATACCATTAGTTAAAAAAATTTTGTTTTTTTATAATTAATTTTTTATTAATCTTAATCTTAGAAATAATGTTTGCAATTTTTTTTCCAGTATTTTTTTTGAAATAAGGATTTTTTGTTAATTTGCACTTTTTAAAAAATTTTTTATCATTAAATGATTTATCTATATTGTAGAGAATCTCATTAAAGTTATGATTTACATCGATGATATTATTCGGTTTCAATCTACCATCTTGTCTGGAACCAATATTCAAAGTAGGGCATTTAAAAGCAACGGACTCTTTTATACCTGATGATGAATTTCCCATTAAAATTAATTTTTTTTTTTTACCTATGTTAAGTAATGAATGAAAATAATAATTTCCTAAGGATTTAAACAGTTTAAAATTTTTTTTATATTTTTTTGATAGATGAGTTAATTCTGTAATAATTTTTTCGGATCCAAAATCATTATTTGGATAAGTTGCAATAAAATTGTATTTTTTTGTTAATAAAAGTTTATTAATAACTCGGAATATAATTTTATAATCTTTATTAAATTGAAATTTATTTAAATAAACTGGATGATATGCAAAAAGTATTATTTTTTTATCAAAATTTATTTTAAAAAAATTTTCTAATTCTGATACTTTAGCTAATTTATTTATATTTATTAAATCATTCGATGCTAGTCCAGTATTGAATATTCTCCATTTTTCTTCTCCCATTTTGATTAAGTTTTTTTTTGAATATTCATTAGTAACAAAATGTATATTTGAAAGTTTTGATATTGCATGCCTCACATTATCATCTAAGGTGCCTCCATAAGTAATATCACCACCCTCTACATGATAAGTTGGGATATGCATTTGGCTTGAAGCTATAGTTGCGGCAAAAGTTTCAAATCTATCTGCGTTCACCAATACAACATCAGGTTTTATTCTTTTTAAAGTTAATGCTATTTTTCTGATTGCATCAGATATAATTATCGGAGTGTAAACCTTATCATTTATATTAAAATTATTTAATTTGATTAAAGAGGCAATTTTAAAGCCATCTTTTTTTATTTGATCAACTGTATTTCCAAATTTTTTTTCTAAATGAGCGCCAGAAACTAATAATTTATAATCGAGCATCCTATGTTTTTTAATTGCATCTATAATTGAATATTGCAAACCATATTCGGCTCTATTTCCTGTAAAAACGAGAACCTTTTTTTTTTTCATTAAGATTTAAATTGTATAATCAGTTGATTTGTAATTAGAATTTTTTTTATTTTTTTCAAACCATTCACAAGTTTTACGGATACCTTTATAAAAATTTTTTTTGCCAGAAAACATTGGTTTCCACTTAAGAAGTTTTTTGGCTTTTTTATTACATGAGTATAATCTTTTTACCTCACTTTTTATTGGTCTAAATCTTTTTTTATCAATTTCTATTTTTGGATTTCTGGAGTAAAATTTGCATACCATTTTATAAATATCTTTTATTGATACCTCAAAATTACTTCCAATATTTATTATTTCTCCATCTAATTTTTTATCTTTTTTTAAAGTTTTAATATATGCGCTTACAGTATCTTCAACATAGTTAAAATCTCTAGTAGTATTGATTGATCCAAGTTTTACTTTAGAAACTTTTTTCGATATTTGATTGATAATTGTAGGTATTACCGCTCTAGTTGATTGTCTGGGGCCGTAGGTATTAAATGGCCTTAAAATTGTTATTGGTAAATTAAATGAATAGTAATAGGACATGCAAATATGGTCAGCTGAAGCTTTAGTTGCAGCGTATGGAGATTGAGGGTTAATTGGATGTCTTTCAGACATTGGTATGAATTGTGCTGTGCCATAAACTTCACTCGTTGAAGTTTGGATAAACCTTTGTATATTAGAGTTCTTGGTTAATTCTAATAAATTATGCACTCCTGAAATATTAACATCAATATAATTTTTTGAGGCAACATAAGAATATGGTATGCCGATTAAAGCAGCAAGATTAATTATATAATCTGCCTTTTCGACAATTCTTTTATATGAACCTTTGTCTCTTAGATCACCATAAACTATTTCCACATTTTTAAGAATTTTTTTATCTATTGATGATAACCATCCTATATCCCTAAATGAATTGTATAAAACAAGTGCTTTTACATTGAAATTCTTTTTTACAAGAGTTTCTACCATGTGTGAACCAATAAATCCCTCAGCACCAGTTAGAAATATTTTTTTTGACATCTTAAGATTTCTTAACGTATTTCTCAGCCTTAATCCAGTCATTTATATAATCTATATCTAATGACTCTTTTTCATTTTCGATAATTAACGGAACAGATTTTTTGGTTATGAAATTTTTATATTTATATAATTCAGATTTTTTAATTATAAAAATTGAACCATTTAATTCAAACACATTTACAAATTTATTAATTTTGTTTCTAACTTTATTAAGTGAGACTGAAACAATAGAATTTTTGTATTTAAAATGTTTTAAAAGTTTTAAAGCATCTAATATATTTTTTTTTGTTCTAAATGGAGATGTCGGCTGTAAAAGAAATATAATATCTATCTTATAAAATTTTTTTTCAAACCATTCGACTGCATGTCTGATAGTCTTGTATGTTGAAACGTTTGGGCCACTTAAATTATCGGGTCTTAACCATGGTGCTAATACTTTTTTTGTTTTTGAAATTTTGATTATTTCTTCATCATCTGTTGTAACTAAAATATTTTTAAAAATTTTTATTTTTTTAGCGATATCTATAGTGTATTCAATTAGAGGCTTATTTCCGAGTTTTTTTTTGTTTTTAAACTTTATTCTTTTTGAATTTTTCCTTGCTGGTATAATTGCTAATATTTTCATCAATAATATTATATGTATAAAATAATTATTTATTCCTTACGTATTTAAGTGCTTTAATGATACCAACGTCTGTCCACGACTCATAAATTGGATAGACAACTATTTTTTTATTTAATTTCAATCCAATATTTAATAATTCTGGTAAATCACATTTTTTATTTATTGTTAAAAAATCAAGCACTTTTTTATTAAAGACATAAACGCCTGCATTAATGTAATGGTTCAGAATTGGTTTTTCAGAAAAGTTTTTTAAATTCACTCCACTTGTCTTTAGTATTCCATATTCCATTTTAGATTTTCTTATATGTGCAGCAACTGTTATAAATGCTCTATGGTTTTTATGATATTCTTCTAAATCAAGAATATTAATATTTGTAACTACGTCACAATTCATCAGAATAAAGTTTTCTGATATATCTTTGTCTAATAAAGACAAAGAACCGACGGTCCCTAAAGGTTTTTTTTCTTTTAGATAATCGATTTTTACTTTCCATTTTTTTCCATTTTTAAAATACTTGATAATTTTTTGAGATAAATAATTTACTGATAATATAAATTGTTTGTATCCACAGCTTTTAGCCTTTAATAATAAATTTTCTAACATTGGTTTTCCATTAATTTTAAGCATAGCTTTTGGAGAATTATAAGTAAGTGGCAATAATCTTTTTCCCTTTCCACCAGCCATAAACACGACAGAGGTGCTACTTGAAAGATTTTTTTTTACATTACGATGATGTAAGCCAATGACTTTTTTTTTGTTATTAACTATTGGTATTGATAAGATTTTATTTCTCATCATCAAGCTGCCTACTTTCTTTAAACTAGCAGATTTTGAGACATAAACAGGCCTTTTGTTTGTAACTAATAAAACTGAATCATTCAAATCCAATCCACTTAATAAATTTCTTCTTATATCGCCATTCGTAATTGTACCTAAAAATTTATTATTTTTATTTATTACTAAAACGATTTTAAATTTATTTCTTTTAATAATATTTATTGCATCCTTGATTCTAAATTCTTGCCTTAAAACAATTTTATCAAGTTCAGATTTTTTTAAATTTACAATCACAATTAGTTTATATTTTTATTTTATATTTACGCTTATTTTTGTAAACAACTTCGCAAAAATCAAAATTATATTGATTATCAATATCAGTCGCTATCACGGGATCTAATACATAAAAATATGGTTTTTTTCCGACACAAGATTTCCATTTTATCAAATCTTTTTTTTTTAAAATATTTATTACAAATGGAAGTGAAATTAAGGGCTTTAAATCTTGAGACCTTGGCCAAGGAGTTCTTTTAAAATTTATTATTTTATTTTTAAAAAAGTAATTTTCTCTATTCTCAACAGAACTCAATAAGCAATCATGAGTTTTCATTTTCTTTTTGTAGATTCTGGCTGCCTCGTCATATATTTTGTGATTTGCGAGTGGATTGGTAACATTTATCCATGCCACATGTTCTCTGCTAGCTTGTGATCCTAGATGTGCGTAAACCTCGCTCATTGGAACTTTGCTTGTGCAAAAATATTTGTTTCTTAAATGAGTTTCAAAGCCAAATTTTTTGGCAATATTTAGAACTTCTTCACTTTCGGAAGATACCAAAAAATTATCAAAAGATTTAGTTTTAGATAATTGTTTTAATTTAAGCTTAAATAAGCTTGTATCTCCAAATTTTCTCAGGTTTTTATTTTTTACTCTTTCGGAGGATGTTTTAATTGGAATAATTCCCTGAATTTTAATTTTATCCATAAAATTAATATTCTATATCATCTTAAAATTTTTTTCAGTGCATAAATCAAGCCGATTGAGCTATTAGTACTGGTCAGCTACATGCGTTACCGCACTTCCACACCCAGCCTATCAACGTGGTG